>Ga0114972_10000232_pt1 | contig 40568 bp, 37 predicted proteins | sample M_140807_EF_Meta_FD_87354 | JGI IMG/M metagenome (GOLD analysis project Ga0114972, IMG submission 87354) | Freshwater microbial communities from Lake Montjoie, Canada to study carbon cycling - M_140807_EF_MetaG | ecosystem: Environmental > Aquatic > Freshwater > Lake | place: Lake Montjoie... | reverse complement strand
GTCTGCGGCAGACCGTCTGATCGTGATCGGTTCGGACCGGATGATGGCCGCGGTCGCGCAGGCCTGCCGCAGTGTGCTGGCAGCGCATCTGAAGCCGGGGCTGCTAGCGATGGCATCGGTCAATTCACCGATGCAATGCATGATGAAGGCGGTCTGCGGACAATGCCTTCAGCCATGCGTCGACCCATCCACAGGCCAGGTTCGCATGGTCTTTACCTGCGCAGAGCAGGACCAGCCTCTGCTGGAGGTCGATTTCACTGCGCTGGCCCAGCGGCTGGGGCAAAACGCCCTGCCCGAGCAGCAAACCGCGCGCTGGATCCGTCTGTGCCTGGACGCCGGCACAACAACAGGCGGTGCCGAAAGCCCGCCGTCGGGCGCGCCCTGAGCACCGACCGGAACTCGGGCATCGACTTGTGCATTGCACCATAACCGGTCCGGGTGGATACTTTCAGGACATTCAAAAACCCGTCAATCGGACACCTACCCGTGCTCTATCAGTTCCGCGAGGCGCAGCGCGCCGTTCTGACCCCGGTTTCAAGCTGGGCCGAGGCCATGAGCCAGGTCTACAGCAATCCGTACAGCCCCTATGCTTACACCCCGTTTGCACCGCGCGTCGCAGCAGGGTTCGAGCTGCTGCACCGTCTGGGCAAGGAATATGAAAAGCCCCAGTGGGGTCTGAACACCACGACCGTCGATGGACACGAGGTGAGCGTTGTCGAGCGCATTGAGGTCAGCAAGCCTTTTTGCCGGCTGATCAAGTTCGAACGCCTGATGCCCCGTGCCTTGAGCAATCGCCCGGCCGACCCGACCGTGCTGGTGTTTGCGCCGCTGTCAGGCCATCACGCCACGCTGCTGCGCGACACGGTCAGGGCGCTGCTGCCGAACCATGAGGTCTATGTCACCGACTGGCTCGACGCCCGGACGGTGCCGCTGTCGCACGGGCCGTTTCACCTGCACGACTATGTCGGCTATGCCATCGAGTTCATTCGCCATCTGGGCCCGGATGTCCACCTGATCTCGGTGTGTCAGCCGACCGTCCCGGTGCTGGCCGCGGTCTCGATCATGGCAACGCTCGACGATCCGAACCAGCCGCGCACCATGACCATGATGGGCGGTCCGATCGACACCCGTGAGAGCCCGACCGAGGTCAACAACCTCGCCACCGACAAGCCCTTCACCTGGTTTGAACGCACCGTGATCTATCGGGTGCCGGGAAAGTATCCGGGTGCCGGGCGACGGGTTTATCCGGGCTTTTTGCAGCATGCCGGATTCGTCGCGATGAACCCTGATCGGCATGCCGAATCGCACTGGGATTTCTACATGAATCTGGTGCGCGGCGATGATGAAGATGCCGAGAGCCATCGCAAGTTCTACGATGAGTACAACGCGGTGCTGGACATGCCGGCCGAGTACTACCTCGACACCATCCGGATCGTGTTCCAGGAACACCGCCTGCCAATGGGCACCTGGACCCTGCCAGTGGATGGGCGCGACATGCGGGTTAATCCGGCCGATATCCGCAAGGTCGCCCTGTTTTGCATCGAAGGCGAACTCGACGACATCTCGGGCGTGGGTCAGACCAGCGCCGCGCTCGAGTTGTGCAGCGGCTTGCCCGAGAGCATGAAGGAGCACCTGATCGCCGAAGGCGCAGGCCATTACGGCATCTTCAGCGGACGGCGCTGGCGCGACATCATCTGCCCGCGTATCGGCGAGTTCATCCGCCGCAACGACTGAGTCCGGCGCGCATGGCGTTCAAGCGGGCATCGACCGATGCCCTGTCCGGGTCGCAGGACACCTCCGATGCACCCGACGAGGCCGCGCGCATCGATGCCATCGATCGCCTGCTGCCGCAGACGCAATGCACTCAGTGCGGATTCGACGGCTGCAGGCCCTACGCACGCGCCATCGTGCGCGATCAGGCGCCGATCAATCGCTGCCCGCCGGGTGGCGCCGCCGGCATTGCGGTGCTTGCGCAGCACACCGGTCGTGCGGTCATGGCACTCGACCCCAACTGTGGCATCGAGCGTCCCAGGCAGATCGCCCGCATCATTGAGTCTTTGTGTATCGGCTGCACCCTGTGCATTGCAGCCTGCCCTGTGGATGCGATTGCCGGCACAGCCAAACGGCTGCATGCGGTGATCATCGAGGATTGCACCGGCTGCGAGTTGTGCGTGGCACCCTGCCCGGTCGATTGCATCGAGATGGTCGAGCCGCCTGCGGCACTGGCAGCTTGGGGTCCAGGCGAAGCCCATGCGGCGCGGCAACGCCTGATGTGGCGCACGGCGCGCCTTGCCCGGGTTGAGCAGGCCACGCGCGAGCGGCTTGCCAACCAGGCGCAAGCCCACCTCGAAGAGATCGAACACGAGCTCGACCAGGCGGCTTCGCAGGCCGACCCGCCGAAGGTCGATGAGCTGGCCCGCAAACGGGCGGTGATCGAAGCCGCGATGGCCCGTGCCAGGGCACGGCTTGCGGGCGCGCCATGAAGCCTGCCGATCGAGTCGAGTTGTTCAAGCGCTTCAGGGCGGCCAACCCCAAGCCGGTGACCGAACTCGAATACCAGACGCCCTTCGAGCTGCTCGCCGCGGTGTTGCTGTCGGCCCAGGCCACCGACCGCAGCGTCAATGCAGCCACCCGCCTGCTCTTTGCGGTGGCCCGCACACCGGCAGCCATCCTCGCACTCGGCGTCGAGGGCCTGGAGCCCTATCTTCGAACGATCGGGCTGTACCGGTCCAAGACGAAGCACCTGATCGAAACCTGTCGGATCCTGGTGCAAGCCCATGGCGGCGAGGTGCCTCGCGATCGCGAAGCCCTCGAAGCCCTGCCCGGCGTGGGCCGCAAGACCGCCAATGTGGTGCTCAACACCGCATTCGGTGAGCCGACGATGGCGGTGGATACCCACATCTTTCGAGTGTCCAATCGAATGAAGCTGGCGGTCGGGAAGACCCCGCGGCAGGTCGAAGACGGGCTGATGCGGGCCGTCCCGACTGACGCTCTCGTCGATGCGCATCATTGGCTGATCCTGCATGGGCGTTATGTCTGCAAGGCTCGCAAGCCGGAGTGCTGGCGCTGCCCGGTCGCAGACCTGTGCCCTTATCGACCCAAGACGCCCGACCCCTTGGCGGCTGATGCGCCCGCGCCGCGTGCGCAAGCCAAGTCATCGGGTCAGGCACCCACTGCATCGAGGCGACGTGTTCAATCCGAGTCGTGATGAGGTTCGCAGGTTTTTCTGCGAAGCCTGGAGCCTGCGCGACGGGTCAAGGCCGGTCACACCCCTGCAGTCGATTGCAATCGACTGGATGGCCCGCCACCCCGAATACCACGCACTGCTTGAGAGCGGCCCGGCTGCATTGGAAGCCGAATTCTCGCCGCAAGCGGGCCGCGAAAATCCGTTTTTGCACCTGAGCCTGCACCTGTCGCTGGTCGAACAGTTGCAAATCGATCAGCCACCCGGCATTCGCCTGGCCTGGCAGGCACTGGTGCAGTCCACCCAGGACGAGCATGAGGCGGCGCACAGGGCAATTGATGCGCTGGCGCAAACACTGTGGGAGGCGCAACGCGATCAGACGCCACCCTCCAACGACCGCTATCTGGAACGGCTCAAGCGGGCCGCGCACGGCGTTTGAACACACGGCCCGCCGCGAAAGCGTTCAGGCTGATTCCTGCTACGCTTGATCTGCTTGCCGTGTGCGATGCCCCCCGCTCGATGCCCTGCCTGCAAGGCAGCGATTCTCGAACCCACCCGATGCGCCTCACCTGAGTTCCAATCATGCTTGGCCGCCTGATGCCCCGCGAAGGGCGCTTCTTCGACCTCTTCAACCAGCATGCCGACCGGATCGTGGACGGCGCCCATCATCTCGTGCACCTCATGCAGAACTATGCCGATCAGGCGGTGCGAGAGCGTGAACTCGAAGCCATCGATGCGATCGAGAAATCGGCAGACAAGATCACCCATGAAACCGTGTCGCTGTTGCACAAGACCTTCATCACGCCATTCAATCGCGAAGATGTCCACCTGCTGATTTCGCGAATGGATGACATCCTGGACCTCACCCAGGATGTGGCTGAATCGGTGATGCTCTACGACATCCAGGTCATCCCCAACGAAGCCGTGCAGCTCGCTTCCCTGGCCCAGATGTGTGCAGAGCGGGTGCGTGCAGCGGTGGCGATGCTCCCCAGCATGGCCCATGCCGATGCGATCCTGAAGCTGTGCGTCGAGATCGATCACCTGGAATCCGACGCGGACCGTCTGATGCGAGCCGCCATGTCCAAGCTGTTCCGTGACGAACCCGATGTGCGCCAGCTCATCAAGCTCAAGGCGATCTACGAATTGCTCGAATCGCTCACCGACCGCTGTGAGGATGTGGCCAACATCATCGAGGGTGTCGTGCTCGAGAATGCCTGAGGCCTTCATGCATCCAGACGGAATCGAACGATGAGTGACATCACGATCGGCATCGGTCTGCTGATCTTTCTAATCTTGCTGGCACTGTCGTTCGATTTCATCATCGGCTTTCAGGGCGCAGCCAATTCGATCACCACCCTGGTCTCAACCGGCGCGCTCAAGCCCTATCAGGCGGTCTGCTGGGCGGCAGGCTTCCAGTGTCTGGCCATCCTGGTCTTCACCGACTGGCCGGTCGCCCGGACCGTAGCGCTGGGCATTGTCGAAGTCGGGCTGATCGACCATCGGGTGGTGTTCGGTGCACTCAGTTCAGCCCTGGCCTGGAGCCTGATGACCTGGCGATTCGAATTGCCCTCGAGTTCGTCGCTGGCGCTGATCGGCGGGCTGATTGGCGCCGCGATCGCCCGCTCCGGGCCACAGGCGATCTACGGCACCGGCCTGCTGACCGTGGCCGGTGCGATTGCGCTGTTGCCGATCGTCGCTTTCGCGATTTCTGCAGGCCTGCTGATCGCGATTGCCTGGCTCTTGAGACGGGTGCCGCCGCGCTACATCGACCGCTGGTTCACCCGGCTGCAGCTGCCCACGAGCGCGCTGTACAACCTGGCGCGCGCCAGCAATGACACGCAGAAGTCCATCGGCCTGATCTGGTTGCTGCTGATCGTCTGCGGCACGTCTGGCGTGCAGGCCGCGCTGCCCGGATGGGTGGCACCAGCCTGCTTCCTGTGTCTGGCGCTGGGCACCCTGCTGGGCGGCTGGCGCGTCGTTCGCACGATGAGTCAGAAGATCAACCGCCTGCGTCCGGCGGCCGGATTCAGCGCCGAGACCGGCAGTGCAGTCACCCTGCTGATGGCCAGCGCGGCGGGCATTCCGATGTCCACGACGCAGGCGCTGACCGGTGCGATCTTCGGAGCCGATTCCGCGACGAAAATGGGAACAGTCGGCTGGCAGCCGGCATCGAGCGTGCTGTGGACCTGGCTGCTCACCCTGCCCGGGTCGGCGATTCTGGCAGCACTGGCCTGGTGGATGTCCGGCTATCTCTTCTGAGCAGATTGAATCCATGGACAGCGATCAACGCGGCGATCAACTCTGGCTGGAACTGCCCCCGGTCAATCCGGGGGCGCCGCGTCGTCTGCTGGTATTTCTGCATGCCGCAGGCAGCTCTCCCGAGGCATTCGCACCCGTGGCGATCGCGTGGCAACTGAAATTCCCCGGTGCTGTGGCGGTTCTCATGCAAGGGCTGCGCCGATTCGCCCAAGGCTGTGACTGGTTCGATTCAAGCACTCGGGACGGCATGACGCATGAGCGCGCCGCGATCGCCTGTGACGCAGTCCGCGATCGGATCGGCCAAATCCAGCAGACTCTGGACATCTCGCCCGACAGAACCGTGCTGATCGGTCACGCCCAGGGCGCCACGCTGGCACTGGAGATGGCCCGCAAGGCACCGACACCGGGGGGCATCATCGTCGCCTATTCGGGGCGCCTGGCCCGTCCGGTGCGCGAGGACGATGCCTTCGGCGCGACGGTCCACCTGATCCACGGGGAGTTCGACAGCGTCGTCCCCAGCATGCATTCGAGCCAGGCCTTTCGAGGACTGACCGCGATCAAGGCCGATGTCAGCCTGGACATCGTCGGTGACGAGGCCCATGCAATCGGCCAGGACCTGGTCAATGTCGGTACGACCCGGGTGATGCAGACGCTGTTTCGGGGTCGCCGCCCGAACCCTCGTCGAACCCTGCACTGAACCGGGCGCACGCGCCCGGTATATCGCTGCGATCAGAGGCCTTTGAAGGCCTTGCGGGCGCAATCGAGGGTGAAATCGATTTCTTCATCTCCATGAACCGACGAGAAGAAGAAGGCCTCGACCGGCGATGGCGGGAAATAGACACCCGCTTCAAGCATGCGGTGATAGAAGCGCTTGAAGCGCTCGACATCCTGCGTCATGACCTGCGCGTAGCTGCGAGGCGGCGTGGCCATCATGTACATGCCGGCCATCGTGCCCAGGCTTTGGGCGCTGAAGGTCACGCCCTCGGCCTGCGCAGCCTCACGAAGCCCTGCAACCAGGCGCGCAAGCCGCGCTGAGACGGTTTCATAAAAACCCGGGGCACTGATCAGTTCAAGGGTCGCCAGGCCCGCCGCCATCGCAATCGGATTACCTGACAGGGTCCCGGCCTGATAGACCGGACCCAGAGGCGCCATCATGTCCATGACCGAAGCAGGTCCTCCGATCGCACCCACTGGCATGCCACCACCGATGACCTTGCCGAATGCCGTCAGGTCGGGGGTGACGCCACTGACTTGCTGCATACCGCCGAGTGCCACCCGAAAGCCGGTCATCACTTCGTCGAAAATCAGCAAGGCGCCGTCGCTGCTACAGACCGTTCGCAGCCCTTCCAGAAAACCCGGTTCGGGCAGGATCAGGTTCATGTTGCCGGCGGCCGGCTCGACCATGACGCAGGCGATCTGCCCCGGGTGCGCCGCAAACAGCGCCTGGACGCTGGCCAGGTCGTTGAACTGGGCAATCAGGGTGTGACGGGCGAGGTCTTCCGGCACACCGGCCGAACTCGGCTGGCCAAAGGCCAGCGCGCCGCTGCCGGCCTTGACCAGCAGGCTGTCGGCGGTGCCGTGATAGCAGCCCTCGAATTTCAGGATCTTGGTGCGCCCGGTGGCACCGCGCGCCAGACGCAGGGCCGACATCGCAGCCTCGGTGCCCGAACTGGTGAAACGCAGCCGCTCGACATGGGAAAACAGCGTGCTGATGCGCTCGGCGAGCTCGGTTTCCATCACATTGGGCGCACCGTAGGACAGTCCGCGTGCAGCCGACGCGCGTACCCGCTCGACCACTGCCGGATGCGAGTGGCCCACGATCATCGGCCCCCAGGAGCCCAGGTAGTCGATGTAGCGCGTGCCCTCGACATCCCACAGATACGCACCCTCGGCCCGATCGATAAAGCGCGGTGTCCCGCCGACAGCGCGAAAAGCGCGCACCGCCGAGTTCACGCCACCCACCAGCACCTGCTGCGCGCGATCGAATTCCTGCTGATTCGTTCTCATGTTGATCTCCCCTCCCCGGTCTCAAGGACCGCCATGGTAACCGCGCGATGCGGCCCGCAGCGCCCGGTTTATTTCGCGAACAGCCTGGAGGGATCGGCGAAGGCCTTGAATTCGAGGGCATTGCCCGAGGGGTCGAGAAAGAACATGGTCGCCTGTTCGCCCACTTCGCCCTTGAAGCGGATGTGCGGCTCGATCACGAACTCGGTGCCGGCCGCCTTCAGGACATCGGCCATCTTCTGCCAGTCGGCCAGGCCGAGCACGACACCGAAGTGGCGCACCGGAACATTGTCGCCATCCACCTTGCTGGTCTGGCGATGCCCGACTTCATCCGGCGCCAGGTGCGCCACGATCTGATGCCCGAAGAGATTGAAGTCGATCCAGTCGGGTGAACTGCGGCCCTCCGGACACCCCAGCAGTTCGCCATAGAAGGCCCGGGCTGCCTGCAAGTCATGGACCGGGAAAGCGAGGTGAAAGGGCTGAGCAACGGCATATCCGGACACGGGGAACTCCTGACGGTGAAATCGAAAACAGCGGCTGGATTGATTCTGGAGCGAATCAGGCCCGGGCCACCTGAACAGCGCAATACTTTAGCTCGGGAATCTTGCCGAAGGGATCGAGCGCCGGGTTGGTCAACAGGTTGGCAGCCGCCTCGGCATAGGCAAACGGCACGAAGACCGAGCCATCGGCGATGCCGTCATCTTCGCGAACAAGCAGGGTGATCGAGCCTCGCCGCGACCTCAGCGAGACCCGCTCGCCCGCCTGCACACCGAGCTTTCCGCACTCCTTGCGATTCATCGAGACCGTCGCCTCGGGCTCGGTTGCATCCAGCACAGCAGCCCGCCGGGTCATTGCGCCGGTATGCCAGTGCTCGAGCTGGCGACCGGTGATCAGCACATACGGATACTGCGCATCAGGACGCTCATCGGCGGTTCGCAGCATCACCGGCACCAGGCGTGCGCGCCCGGACTCGGTCATGAAGCGGTCGATGAAGACCACCGGGTGACCCGGATCGTCGGGGCTCGGACAGGGGTAGGTCACCGAGCCTTCATGCTCAAGCCGATCCCAGCTCAGGCCGGTGATCGAGTGCATGGCCAGGCGCATCTCGGTGAAGACTTGCGATGGATCGTCATAGGACCAATCAAGGCCCTGCCTGCGCGCCATCTCGACAATGATCCAAAGATCCTGTCTGGCCTGGCCAGGCGGCTCGATGGCCTTGCGCGCCAGCTGCACCATTCGATCGGTGTTAGTGAAGCTGCCGGTTTTTTCAGGAAAGGCCGACGCCGGCAGGATGACATCGGCGAGATAGGCGGTCTCGGTCGGGAAAATATCCTGTACGACCAGCATCTGAAGGCTGGCGAGCGCTGCGCGCGCATGATGCAGGTCGGGATCCGACATCGCCGGGTTCTCGCCCATGATGTACATGCCCCGGATTCGACCGGCTGCTGCAGCGTGCATGATTTCGACCACGGTCAAACCGGGCTTGCGGTCGATCGGCATGCCCCAGAGATCCTCGATCAGACCGGCCGCGTTGGGCTCGTCGACACGATGGTAGTCGGGCAGCATCATTGGAATCAGACCGGCATCGGATGCACCCTGCACGTTGTTCTGGCCGCGCAGCGGATGCAGGCCGGTGCCGGGGCGTCCGATCTGGCCGGTGATCAGCGACAGTGCAATCAGGCACCGGGCGTTGTCGGTGCCGTGCACATGCTGTGACACACCCATGCCCCACAGGATCATCGCCGCTCGGGCCTGCGCGAACTGCCGCGCCACAGCGCGCAGCGTGTCGGCCTCGATGCCGCAGATCGGCGCCATCGCCTCGGGGCTGCTGTCTCGCACCGATTCCGCCAGCGCCTCGAAATCATCGGTTCGGGATTCGATGAATGCCCGATCGGCCAAGCCTTCCTCGATCACGACATGCAGCATCGCCTTGAGCATGGCGACATCGGTATCCGCCCTGAACTGCAGCACATGGCGCGCATGGCGAGCCATGTCGGTGCGACGCGGGTCGGCCACAATCAGCGTGGCGCCGCGCTGAACCGCGTTCTTGATCCAGGTCGCTGCCACTGGATGGTTGGAGGTCGGGTTGGCGCCGATCACGAAGATCAGATCTGAAAATTGCACATCCGAGACCGGATTCGATACCGCAGCTGAACCGAGCCCCTCGAGCAAGGCAGACACCGAGGAGGCATGGCACAGGCGCGTGCAGTGGTCGACGTTGTTGGTTCCAAACCCGGTTCGCACGAGCTTCTGGAAGAGGTAGGCCTCTTCGTTGCTGCCCTTGGCCGACCCGAACCCGGCCAGGGCATCCGGGCCGATCGAATCACGGATCTGCACCAGACCCTGGCTGGCAATTGCCAGCGCCTCTTCCCAGCTGGCTTCTCGAAACTGCTCGCGCCAGTTGGCCGGCACGCGCTCAAAGTCGACTGCCTTCGGTGCATCGGCGCGGCGAATCAGCGGAACGGTCAGGCGATCGGGGCTGGCTGCGTAGTCAAAGCCGAACCGGCCCTTGACGCACAGACGGCCATGATTGGCCGGACCATCGCGCCCTTCAACCCAGGCGATGCGTTCGTCACGCACGTGATAGGTGAGCTGGCAGCCCACACCGCAAAACGGACACAGCGAATCGACACGACGGTGCGGCGCCACCGGGTCGATGACCTGCCCGGCGCGCGGCCCGCCCAATTCGCGTGGCATCAGGGCACCGGTCGGGCAGGCCTGGACGCATTCTCCGCAGGCCACGCAGGTGGACAGTCCCAAGGGATCGGACTGATCGAACACGATGCGGGCATGGTCACCTCGCCAGGCCATGCCGATTACGTCATTGACCTGCTCTTCGCGACAGGCCCGCACGCACCGGCCGCACTGAATGCAGGCGTCCAGGTTGACCGCCATGGCCGGATGCGAACAATCGGTCTCGATCGGCTGGCGCGCAGCGAAACGGGTGCCCGATACGCCCAGGGTGGTCGCCCAGTTCAGCAATTCGGAATCGACCCGCTGGCTCGCTGCTGGCGCGTCAGCCAGCAGCAACTCGACGACCATGCGCTGCGAGGCCCGTGCGCGCGGGCTGGCAGCCTGCACCCGCATCCCCTCGGTCGGGGCACGGCAACACGACGGCGCCAGCACGCGCTCGCCATCAATCTCGACCACGCAGGCGCGGCAATTGCCGTCGGGCCGCAGGCCATCGGCATGGCACAGATGCGGAATGTCCACGCCATGACGTGCGGCGCATTGCAGGATCGACTCGCCGCTGCGCGCCTCGATCGCTTTTTCATCGAGCATGAACCGGATGGTGTCTGCGCCGATGGCTGCGAATGCAGTGCTGGCGCTCATGAGCCGCTCACTTCATCGGGGAAAAAGCGTAGCACCGAATCGACCGGATTGGGCGCTGCCTGACCCAGCCCGCAAATCGATGCGTCGCGCATCACCTGGGACAGTTCAGCCAGCAGCGGCGCATCCCACTGCGTGGCCTCGATCAGCTGGTGCGATTGGGCCGTGCCGGCACGGCAGGGCGTGCACTGGCCGCAGGACTCATGGCGAAAAAACCCCATCAGGTTCGCAGCCGCATCCCGGGCGCGGTCGAACTGAGACAGCACGATCACCGCACAGGACCCCACGAACGCACCGTGCGGCGCCAGCGTGTCGAAATCAAGTGGCTCATCGGCCAGCGACGCCGGCAGGATGCCGCCGGACGCGCCGCCCGGCAGGTACGCATACAGCACATGGCCAGCAGCCATGCCACCACAGTGCTCGTCGATGAGTTCTCGCAGGCTGATGCCAGCGGGTGCCAGCTTCACCCCAGGATCGCGCACCCGCCCCGACACGGAGAATGAACGCAGGCCGGTGCGCCCGCGACGCCCGTGGGCGCAGTACCACGGCGCGCCTTTTTCCAGAATGGCCGAGGCCCAGTACAGGGTCTCGGGATTGTTGACCAGCGTGGGCCGTCCGAACAGACCGGCCTGCGCCACATAGGGCGGACGCAGCCGCGGCGTGCCGCGGCGGCCTTCGATCGATTCGATCATCGCCGACTCCTCGCCGCAGACATAGGCCCCTGCGCCGCGGCGCAGATGCAGCACAGGACGCGGCGAATCGGCCGCGTCGGGCCAGACCGTCACAAGCCACGGGCTGATCGCGGCCACCAGTGGCTCGAGCATCGCTCGAACCCCTGCGTACTCATCGCGAAGGTAGATCCAGCAGCCCTGTGCGCCAACCGCCCAGGCCGCGATCAGCACGCCCTCGAGGACGCGGTGGGGCGCGGTCTCGAGCCAGTGCCGATCCTTGAAGGTGCCAGGCTCGCCCTCATCGGCATTGACTGCCATCAGGCGCGGGCCGGGCTGCGCAGCGACCGTGCGCCATTTGCGCCCAGTTGGAAAGCCCGCGCCGCCCAGGCCGCGCAGGCCGGCGCGATCGAGCTGATCGAAAACCGACTCGCGCGTGATCTCACCGCGCAGGCAGCGCAAAAGCCGGGCATAGCTTCCAGCGCTCACCGCCGCCTGAAGATCGGGCACGGCGGGCGGCTCACCCACCCGCAGGTCGTGTGTGACCGCATCGAGCACGGCCTGCTCGCTGGCTGGTGCCACCGGGTGGCGGTCCACCACCACCGCAGGCGCCTGCGCGCAGCGTCCGATACACGGCACGCGTTGAACCCGGGCGCGGCCCTGCAGGGCGGATTCGAGCCGCTCGGCCAGCGCGCCGGCCCCCTGCAGCGCGCACGAGAGCGAATCGCAAACCCGCACCGTGAGCGGCAAGGGAGGCGTCTGCCCTTCGCCCACCACATCGAAGTGGTGATAAAACGTGGCGACCTCGTACACCTCGGCCTGTGACAGTCGGAGGCTTTCGGCCAGCGCTGCCAGCATCGGCGCAGACAGGTGGTGCTCGGCATCCTGGATCCGGTGCAGGCACTCGATGAGCTGGTCGCGCTGCAATGGCAAGCCTGTCAGCACCTGCGCCAGACGCTCGCGTGTCGTCGGGTCGACACCACGGCCCTTGGGACGCCCGATCGGGCGTCGCAGATGAACGATCTGTTCCATGCCCCGAATGTACCTTCGATCCCGGGGCCCAGAAACCACGACCTTCGGCCTAATGCAAACCGGCGCCGGCGGCAGGCCGATCTCGTCTAACATGACGCGGCTTCAAACCGACCAGACGATCAGAGGAGCCCTCATGTCAAAGAACGCCCCCGCTCTGCCATCGAGCACTGAAACCCGCCCGGCGAGCGCCCTGCGTCGCCGGCTGACACTCGCCGTGCCTGCCGCCGCAGCCGTCGCCGCCTCAGGCACGGCAGGCGCCCAGGGTGCCTGGCCTTCCAAGCCGATCCGCATGATCGTCGGCTACACACCCGGTGGCTTCACCGACAACATGGCCCGCGCGGTCGGCGAGCCGCTGTCGCGCGTGCTCGGTCAGCCGGTGATCTTCGACTACAAACCGGGCGCCAACAGCCTGATTGGCGTCGACATGATGGCCAAGTCGGCACCGGACGGCTACACCCTGACCACGGTGATCGCCGCGCATTCAGCCAATCCGTCGCTCTACGCGAAGATGCCCTTCGATGTGATGAACGACATCACCCCGGTTGCGCTCTCGGGTATCGCACCGCTGATTCTCACCGCCAACAACGCCTTCCCGCCCAACTCGATTGCCGAAATGGTCGCGTACGTGAAGGCCCGCCCCGGGCAGTTCAATTTCGGCTCCAGCGGGATTGGCGCAGCCGCCCACCTGGCCATGGAGCAGTTCATGATGACCCATGGCCTCAAGATGCAGCTGATTCCCTACAAGGGCACGCAGCCGGCGCTGACCGATCTGATCGGCGGGCAGATCCAGTTGCTCTTCGATGTGCCGCTGGCAATGAGCCCGCACATCAAGGCCGGCAAGATCAAGAGCTACGGCATGGCCAGCGAAAAACGCCTGCCTGGCTACCCCGATCTCAATACCCTGGCCGAGGGCGGCGTGCCCTTCGTGGCAAATACCTGGGCAATGGTGCTGGCACCCGCCGGCACGCCGCGCGACGTGATCACACGGCTCAACACCGAGATCAACAAGATCCTGGCTTCGCCCGAGGTGCGGGAAAAACTCGAAAAAACCGGGGTTCTGCCCGGCTCGGGCTCACCCGAAGACACCCTGGCATTCCTCAAGTCGGAAATCGCCCGCAATGCGAAGGTGGTGAAGGCCGCCGGCATCAAGCTGGAGAACTGAAACCGGCAGCCGGCACGGCTACTGGAAGAACTCCTTGACCTTGTCCTTCCAGGACCGCGTCTGCGGACTGTGCCGGTCGTCCTTGAGCGTGACTTCGAGCTCACGCAGCAGCTGTCGCTGCTTGTCGGTCAGGCGAACCGGCGTCTCGACGATGATGTGCGCATACAGATCGCCGGGATAGCTGGAGCGCACACCCTTGATGCCCTTGCTGCGCAGGCGGAAGGTCTTGCCGGTCTGGGTGCCTTCGGGCAATTCGATCTCGGCATCGCCGCTCAGCGTGGGCACCTTGATCGCACCGCCCAGAGCCGCCGCGGTGATGCTCACCGGCACCTCGCAGTGCAGGTCGTCGCCATCGCGTTTGAAGACCGGATGCTCCTTGAGGTGGATCTCGACATACAGATCGCCTTGCGGCCCGCCATTGACGCCCGGCTCGCCATTGCCGGCCGAGCGGATTCTCATGCCGTCATCGATGCCCGCCGGAATCTTGACCGAGAGCGTTCGGGTCTTCTTGACGCGACCCAGGCCCTCGCAGGCCTCACAGGGGTCGGGGATCACCTTGCCGCTGCCATGGCAGGCGGGGCAGGTCTGCTGGATCGAAAAGAATCCCTGCTGAACCCTGACAGCGCCCTGGCCGCTGCAGGTGCGACAGGTTTGCGCCTTGGTGCCCGGCTTGGCACCACTGCCTTTGCAGGGTTCGCACGACTCCCAGGCAGGCACCCGAATTTCAGTCTCGTAGCCCTGCGCGGCCTGCTCCAGCGTGATGTCCATCGCGTAGCGCAGGTCGGCTCCACGATAGACATTGCTGCGCTGACCGCGCCCGCCCTGGGTGGCGCCAAAGATGTCGCCGAAGATATCGCCAAAGACATCACCGAAACCGCCCATGCCAGCGCCGCCCGGACCGCCGGCATTCGGATCAACACCTGCATGCCCGAAGCGGTCGTAAGCCTCGCGTTTTGACGCGTCAGACAGCATCTCGTAGGCCTCCTTAGCCTCCTTGAATTTGTCCTCGGCATCCTTGCTGTCCGGATTGCGATCCGGGTGGTACTTCATGGCGAGCTTGCGGTACGCCTTCTTGATGTCGTCTTCGGACGCATTCTTCGCCACGCCCAGTACGTCGTAGTAGTCACGCTTCGCCATTCACATTGTCCCGTCGTCTCAACGACAGGGCCCGGGTCATCGCCCGGGCCCCGCCCAAACCCCGATTCTCGCCGATTCGCAGATCAGGCGTCGCGCTTGACTTCCTTGAACTCGGCATCGACCACATCGGCGTCGTGCGCCCCGGCGGCGCCCGCGCCCGCCGCACCACCGGCTGCTGCGGCCGCAGCCGCGGCACCCTGCTCACCCGCATAGGCCTTCTCACCGATCTTCTGCGAGGCGGTCATCAACTCGGCCGCCGCTGCATCGATGCGCTCCTTGTCATCGGACTTGAGTGCTTCCTCAGCCGACTTCAGCGCCGCCTCGATCGGCTCTTTCTCGGCATCCGAGAGCTTCTCACCGTGCTCAGTGAGCGACTTGCGCACCGAATGCACCAGCGAATCGGTCTGATTGCGCGACTCGACCAGTTCACGACGCTTGTGATCCTCAGCGGCATTGGCCTCGGCATCCTTCACCATGCGCTGGATTTCGGCCTCGTTCAGACCCGAATTCGCCTTGATCGTGATCTTGTTTTCCTTGCCGCTGGCTTTGTCGCGCGCCGACACATGCAAGATGCCGTTGGCGTCGATATCGAAGGTGACTTCGATTTGCGGTGTGCCGCGCGGCGCCGGCGGAATGCCTTCCAGGTTGAATTCGCCCAGCAGTTTGTTGCCCGACGCCATCTCGCGCTCGCCCTGGAAGACCTTGACGGTCACCGCCGGCTGGTTGTCGTCGGCGGTCGAGAAGGTTTGCGCGAACTTCGTCGGGATCGTGGTGTTCTTGGTGATCATCTTGGTCATCACACCGCCCAGGGTCTCGATGCCCAGAGACAGGGGGGTCACGTCGAGCAGCAGCACATCCTTGCGCTCGCCCGACAGCACCGAGCCCTGCACCGCAGCGCCGACCGCAACCGCCTCATCCGGATTCACGTCGCGGCGCGGCTCCTTACCAAAGAACGCTTTGACCGCATCCTGAACCTTGGGCATGCGGGTCATGCCACCGACGAGAATCACGTCATCGATGTCGGAGACCTTGACGCCTGCGTCCTTGATGGCGATACGGCAGGGTTCGATCGTGCGCTCGATCAGCTCATCGACGAGCGCTTCGAACTTGGCCCGGCTAATCTTCAGGTTCAGGTGCTTCGGGCCGCTGGCATCAGCCGTGATGTAGGGCAGGTTGATCTCGGTCTGCTGACCCGAGGACAACTCGATTTTGGCCTTTTCGGCAGCATCCTTGAGCCGCTGCAGCGCGAGCACATCCTTGGCGAGATCAACGCCTTGCTCCTTTTTGAACTCGACGATCAGGTGATCGATGATCCGCTGGTCAAAGTCTTCACCGCCCAGGAAGGTATCCCCGTTGGTGGACAGCACCTCGAACTGCTTTTCGCCGTCCACATCGGCAATCTCGATGATCGAGACGTCGAAGGTGCCACCGCCCAGGTCATAGACGGCAATCTTGCGATCCTTGTTGCCGCCCTTGTCCAAGCCGAATGCGAGCGCCGCGGCGGTCGGCTCGTTGATGATCCGTTTGACTTCCAGACCGGCGATGCGACCGGCGTCCTTGGTGGCCTGCCGCTGCGCGTCATTGAAATAGGCCGGCACGGTGATCACCGCTTCGGTGACTTCCTCGCCAAGGTAATCCTCGGCGGTCTTTTTCATCTTGCGAAGCACCTCGGCCGAGACCTGAGGCGGAGCAATCTTCTTGTCACGCACCTGAACCCAGGCGTCGCCGTTATCGTTCTTCGCGATGGTGTATGGCATCAAAGCGATGTCTTTTTGCACCGCTTTCTCGTCGAACTTGCGGCCGATCAGGCGCTTGACCGCATACAGGGTGTTGCGCGGATTGGTCACCGCCTGACGCTTGGCGGGCGCACCGACCAGCACCTCGCCGTCTTCCATGTACGCGATGATCGACGGCGTGGTGCGCGCGCCTTCAGAGTTTTCGATGACCTTGGGCTGGCCGCCCTCCATGACCGCAACGCACGAGTTGGTCGTGCCCAGGTCGATGCCGATGATCTTGCCCATGAGTGGATGTCCTCAGAAGATGGTGAGTTGAATGTGAAAGAGGTTGTAGTCGTCAGCCGGAAATCAAGTCCCGCTGCTGACGGTGACCATGGCCGGGCGAAGGACACGGTCGTTGATCAGAAAGCCTTTTTGCAGCACCGAAACCACATGGTTGGCCGGCACTGCAGCACTGGGCACCATCGAAATCGCCTGATGACGGTTCGGGTCGAATTTTTCGCCGAGCGGATCGATGGCGAGCAACTTGTGACGTTCGAAGGCCGAAGCAAACAGCCGCAGCGTGGCTTCGACGCCTTCCCTGAGGTTCTCCACTGACGGCACATCCACCTTGAGTGCCATCTCGAGACTGTCGCGCACCGGAAGCAGGCTCTCTGCAAAGCCTTCTATGGCGAACTTGTGAGCTGCGGCCAATTCGGCCTGGTTGCGCTTGCGAAGGTTGTCGAGCTCGGCGCGCGAGCGCAGCGCCAGGTCCATGTATTCCGCTGCACGCGCCTGGGCCTCAGCCAGTTGGGCTTCAGGGCTCAACGGGGAGGCAGCGGCATCGGATGCAGAGGCCGGGTGGCTGCCGGCGTCGAAGGGGGCGCCCGATTCGGAGCCGGATGGAGTCGTCGGATCTGTCATGTTTTTGTCTTAATCAACAAGGACTTGGAGGGCGGGGACACAGAAACGGGTCGCAATTTTCGTGTATGTTGCGACGGCTGTACCAATTTCAACCCCGATCAATTCATTCAGGAGCGCAATTATGGGTCTGCTGTCTTTCTTCAAGGATGCTGGTGAAAAACTCTTCGGACGTGGCCAGGCACAAGCTGCACAAGCCGCAGCCGCGGCTGACCCGAGCCCGGAAAAGGTTGCTGCTGCCAATGCAGCCGCCGGCCAGGCAATCGAAGAGTATGTGCGTCAGATGAACCTCAGCGCCAACGGCCTGAAGGTCGAGTTCGACGCAGCCACCAGCGTTGCCACGGTTCGCGGCGCGGCTGCCGACCAGGCCACCAAGGAAAAGATCCTGCTGTGCTGCGGCAACGTCGCAGGCGTCGGCTCGGTCAATGACGAGATGACGGTCGATCAGGCATCCGGCGAGTCGCAGTTCTACACCGTACAAGGCGGTGACTCGCTCTCGAAGATCGCCCTGCAGTTCTACGGCAATGCAAACGCCTACATGCAGATCTTCGAGGCCAACAAGCCGATGCTCTCGAACCCGGACCGCATCTATCCGGGACAGAACCTGCGCATCCCGCCGAAGGCCTGATTCACAGCCGCGTGCAGCGCGGCGCTGGAGTTCAGACCACCGGGTGGCGTGTGTGCCAGTCGGTGGCTTCCTGAAACGCCCGGCCGACCCGGATCAGCGCACCCTCACTCAGGTGCGCTGACACCAGCTGCATGGCGATCGGCAAGCCCGCCGGTGTGAATCCGGACGGGAAGGTGATCGTCGGATGCCCGGACAAGTCGGTTGGCGCTGTAAAGCGCGACAGCAATTTGCGGTAGCCGGGTTGCTGCCTGAGGGCGGCGATGCCTTCGATGGTCGGCGCGGCAAAAGGCATGGCGGGCATCGCAATCAGATCGACCTGGCCAAACAGGGCATTGAGCCGACCGGTAAAGTCAGCCCTTTGCAGCAGGATCCGCTGATAGTCGGCGCCGGAAACAGCCCTCCCTTCATCCAGCAAGCCGGCCAGCATCGGTCCGTATTCAGCCCGACGAGACGGGAAGGTGTCCGCATGAGCGACTGCCGCCTCGACCGCGCAATGCGGCACCCATGACAGCACCAGTTCATCGACATCAGGCATGCGAACCGGGATGATCCGCGCGCCCAATCGACGCAGGACATCGATTCCAGCGGACAGCGCATCGGCCACAGCAGCGTCTACCCCGTTCGAGACGAAGGCTTCATCCAGACCAATGCGCAGGCCATCGAGTCGGCGAATGTCACCGCTCAGGTAATCCGGCACCGGCGACTGCAGGGCCGTCGGGTCGTTCTGATCGGCGCCCGCGATTGCGCCCAGCATCAGGCCGCAATCGGCCGCACTTCGGCACATCGGTCCAAGATGATCGAGTGAGGCCGCCAGCTCGAAAGCCCCGTAGCGCGACACCCGACCCCAGGTCGGCTTCAGGCCGGTGACCGCATTGGCCGCAGAAGGAAACCGGATCGAGCCGCCGGTATCGGTGCCGATCGACCCAAAGCACAGACCGGCCGCGGTCGCCACGCCCGAGCCGCTCGAGGACACGCCCGGCCAGCACTGCGCATGCCACGGGTTGACCGGTGCAATCACGTCGGGATGGTGAGCCGAGTAAGCGCCCTCGGTCATCTGCAGCTTACCCAGCAGCACCGCACCGGCTTCACGCAGTCGACGCACGACCGTGCCGTCTACCGTCGGCACGAAATCACGATGGATGGGCATGCCTGCCATGGTGGCGACGCCCTGTGTCCAGCACAGGTCCTTGACCGCGATCGGCACGCCATGCAGCAGGCCCAGCGACTCTCCTTTGGCCTGACGGGCATCGGCCTCACGGGCCTGGGAGATGGCCAGCTCAGGGGTCAGGCGGGCGAATGCATGCAAGCCGGGATCGATACGGCCAATGCGCTGAAGCATCGCCTCGGTGACCTCACTCGAGCTGTACTGCCCAATGCGAATGCCGTGGGCAAGCTCGATCGCTTGCAGCCATGCAATGTCTTCGTCTTTCATGAGACCGCCCTCGCCCGCTCAGTTGTCTGCACCCAGCTTGAGCGCACGCTCGCGCCGCTGGACCCGCATTGCCTCATGCCCCGGTGCCTCGCCGTCCGGCAATTGACGGATCGGCCATCCCGCCGTCTGACGCTCGACCAGCCCCACCAGCGCCTCGATGAAGGCCTCTTCGTCGTTCAGACAGGCGATGTAGTTAAACCCCTCACCGCCGGCTTCAGTGAAAGCAGCCTTGGCTTCCATCCCAATTTCCTCGAGCGTTTCGAGGCAATCAACCACGAAGCCGGGACAGATCACATCGACGCTGCGAACCCCGCTTCTGGCCAAATCGATCAGGGTCGGCTCGGTATAGGGCTGCAGCCACTGTGCCTTTCCGAATCGGGACTGAAAAGTCACCACCCAACGATCGCGGGGCAATTCCAGGCGTTCAGCCAACAGGCGCGCGGTGGCCAGACACTCGCAGTGATAGGGATCGCCCAGTTCCAGCGTGCGCCGGGGCACGCCATGAAAACTCATCACCAGCTTGTCTGCCTGCCCTCGGCTCGCCCAGCTGCGACGCACCTGCGCGGCCAGTGCGTCGATATACGCGACATCATCATGGAAATTGCGGACCCATCGGACCTCGGGCAGATTGCGCCAGCCCTGCAGCACCCGGGTCACTTCATCGATCGCGGTTGCCGTCGTCGACCCGGCATATTGCGGATACATCGGCAAGACGAGCAGGCGAGTGACATTGCGCTCACGAAGGGATGCGAGCACGGAGGCAATCGACGGTTCACCGTAGCGCATGGCCAGCACGACATCCAGCGCATGGCCCCGTGCAGCCAGCGCCTCCTGAAGCCTCAAGGTCTGGCGCTTGGAGTGAGCCATCAGCGGCGAGCCGTCTTCGGTCCAGACGCTGGCGTACTTCAGGGCCGATTTGGCCGGACGCGTGTTCAGAATGATGCCGTTGAGAATCGGCCACCAGATCAGACGAGGGATCTCGACGACCCGCGGGTCACTCAGAAACTGCCTGAGGTAAGGTCGCAGGGCTGCTGCGGTGGGGGCTGCGGGTGTGCCCAGTTGCACCAGCAAGATGGCCGTGCGGGCGGCGCTGGCGTGACTGAACGAGGACGGGCTGCTGAAGCGTTCCATCGGTCGAGTCTAACAAGTCCGTGACAGCCACGGCCTCAAGCCCCCAGGGCTTGGTCAGCCTGGCCCCGGGCGCACAGACTGCTCTGCCGCACTACTCCTTGACCGCGCCGGTCATCCCGGCCACGTAGTACTCGACAAAAAATGAGTAGAACACCGCCACCGGCAATGAGCCCAATAAGGCACCCGCCATCAGCGGCCCCCAGTGGTAAACGTCACCTTCGACCAGTTCGGTCACCACCGCGACAGGCACCGTCTTGATCTCCGAATCGGAAACAAAGGTCAGTGCATAGATGAACTCATTCCACGACAGGGTGAAGGCGAAAATGCCTGCAGAGATTAGCCCGGGCACAGCCAGCGGCAGGATGATTTTGACCAGGATTTCCCAGCGCGATGCCCCGTCGATGAGCGCACACTCCTCGAGTTCATACGGGATCGAGCGGAAATAACCCATCAGCAACCAGGTGCAAAACGGGATCAGGAAGGTCGGATAGGTGAAGACCAGTGCCCAGCGGGTATTGAACAGGCCGAATTTCTGCAGCACGAATGCCAGCGGAATAAAGAGGATCGAAGGTGGGATCAGGTAAGCCAGAAAGATCGCAAGGCCGGTGGCCTTTGCGCCTCGAAATCGAAGCCGCTCGATCGCATAGGCCGCAAAAACCGCAGCAAACAGCGACACGAAGGTTGCTACCACCGACACCAGCATGGTGTTGAGCAACCAGTTCGGATACTCGGTTTCAAAGAGCAACTTGTTGAAATGCGCAAGCGTCGGATTCTTGATCCAGAACGGATTGGCATCGCGCGAGAGCAACTCTTCATTCGGCTTGAAGGCCGTGATGCCCATCCAGTAGAAGGGAAACAGCAGCACGAACAGGAACACACCCACCGGCAGATAGGCGGTGATCCAGCGACGCCGGCGACTCTCCAGAAAATCCATGCCTTCGGATTCGGTTGAGGCGCTCATCGGTCACTCCCTTGCTGCCAAGCCCGCCGCTGCAGGCCGAAGTACGAAAACATGATCGCCCCAAGCAGGAACGGCACCATCGCCGTGGCCAGGGCAGCGCCCTCGCCCATGGCGCCGCCTGCAATCGCACGCTGAAACGACAAGGTCGCCATCAGGTGGGTGGCATTGAGCGGGCCGCCGCGGGTGAGCACATAGATCAACTGAAAGTCGGTGAAAGTGAACAGGACCGAGAAGGTCATCACCACCGCGATGATCGGGGTGAGCAGCGGCAAGGTGATGTGCCGGAACTTCTGCCAGGCGGTGGCGCCATCGATCGAGGCTGCCTCGTAGAGCGAGGGCGAAATCGTCTGCAGACCGGCGAGCAAGGAGATGGCCACGAAGGGGATGCCGCGCCAGACATTGGCCGCAATGGTTGAAAAGCGGGCCATCCAGGGATCACCCAGAAAATCGATGTAGCGGTCGATCAGACCGAACTTCATCAGCACCCAACTGATCACCGAAAACTGGGAGTCGTAGATCCACCAGAAGGCGATCGCAGACAGCGCGGTGGGCACGATCCAGGGCAGCAGGATCACCGCACGCAGCAAAGTCTTGAAGGGCAGGTGACGGTTCAGCAGCATGGCCAGCCACAGGCCCAGCAGGAATTTCAGGATGCTGGCCACCACCGTGTAGAACAGGGTGTTAAAGAGCGCAAGCTGGGTGACGCTGTCGCCAGCCAGGAACTCATAGTTTTCCAGCCCGACGAATTCCCCGGCGCGCCCGATCTTGGCATCGGTGAAGCCCAGCCACACGCCCAGGCCCAGGGGATAGGTCAGGAATAGCAGCAGCAAGATGGCTGCGGGCAGCATGAACACCACCCCAAGAGCATGTCGATTGTTCTGCAGGCGTTCGAGTGCGGTCATGGATCTGGATGTTCCGAAAGGCGCAGGGGGCAGTCCACTTCTTCCGATGCGTTCACGCTGGCGTGCAGATCGCCTGGACTCGGCCGCGGTTACGACCGTCGGCCGAGTCCGGCGTCACGCTCATAATCGGCCGTCAGATCTTGTAGTAGCGCTCAGCGCGCTTCTGGGCGCGCTCAGCGGCCTCCTTGGGCGTCTTGGCTCCACTTGCCGCTTCAGCGACCATGTTCGGGACGATGAAGTCGGCCGCCGCACCCGCCGATGCATAGCCCAAGCGGCCGGCATACCCTGCCGGGCGCATGTTTTTGGTTGCATCGCGATACGGCGTGTGTTTGGGATCGATGGTCCAGACAGGATTGGCCTCGTAGGCGGCCAGAGGCTGGGAGATGTAGCCTCCAGCGCCTTGCAGCCACGGGTTGAACTGCTCGGCCTCCATCATGAACCGCAGGTATTCCTTGGCCGCCTTCGGGTACTTGGTGTACTTCATGATCATCTGATTGAAGAACAGATGCGCTTCGGTGGGCACACCGACGGGGCCGATCGGGAAGTTCGAATGCTGGATGTCCGAGGCCAATTCCTTGACCTTCGGGTCCTGTGAATTCTTGGCCGCGTAGTAGATCGAGATGCCGTTGTTGGTGACACTGACCTGCCCGTCCAGGAAGGCCTTGTTGTTGTTCGGATCCAGCCACGACAGGGTGCCGGGCACGAAGGTGGGATAAAGCTCCTTCGCATACTCCAGCGCTCTGAGGGTCTCGGGGCTGTCGATGACCACCCGATTGTTGCGGTCGACCAATTGGCCACCGAACGCCCAGACCAGCCAGTTGCACCAGCCTGAATCGCCCGTGGCATTGCCCAATGTGAAGCCACCCGGCGTGCCCTTTTCCTTGAGCGCCTTCATCATGCGCAGAAAGCCGTCGGTGTCGCGCGGGAAACGATCAAAGCCCGCAGCCTTCACCTGGCTTTCGCGGTAGACCATCATCCCACCCGCGGTGCCTAGCGGCACGCCGATCCATTTCTTGCCGTCCGGGCGCAGATAGGCTTCGCAGCCGGTGTACCAGCCGCCGTACTTGCGACCGAGGTACTCGCACAGGTCGGTGACATCGAGCAGCTTGTCCGGATAGGTGTTGGCATCGTCATTGGTGCCCAGAATGATGTCCGGACCGCTGCCGACATTGGCCGCCACCGCAGCCTTGGGACGCACGTCTTCCCAGCCTTCGCTGTCGACACGCACCTCGATGCCGGTCTTTTCGGTGAATCGCTTCACATTCACCATGTAGGCGTCAATATCGCCCTGAACGAAGCGGCTCCAGCGCAGCACCCGCAGTTTCGCGCCCTTCTCGGGGACGTTATTCCAGGCTTGAGCATGAACAGCGGGTGCACCGACCAGGCCGGTACCAAGGGCTGCGCCAGTGCCCGCCTTGAGCAGGTCGCGACGGCGTGTTTGATGGGTCATCTCAGGTCTCCTTCAGGTGTATTGACTACCGGTTTTTCAACTGGCCAGGCTCTTGCCGGTGGCCTCATCGAACACATGCAGGGCATCGAAGCTGGGGGCCAGACGCAATGTCATGCCCGGCTTGAGCGCCATCCGGTCACGCAGCACCACGGTCAGCGGCTCGCCACCGAGTGTGCACATGACCAGGGTATCGGAGCCGGTCGGCTCGATCACTTCGACCCGCGCGGTCAGCGGGCTCGCATCCGAAGGGGTCAGGTGCTCCGGACGCATGCCCAGCAGGACCGACTGGCCCTCGCTGGCACGCATCGGTCGTCGCACCGGCACTCGCGCCTCGCCGATCTGGACAGCACCACCGACCCATCGGCCCTTGATCAGGTTCATCGCCGGGGATCCAATGAAACCTGCCACGAAGACGTTGGCCGGGTTGTCGTACAGATGCAGGGGCGTGCCGATTTGTTCGACCACCCCATCACGCATCACCACGATCCGATCGGCCATGGTCATGGCCTCGATCTGATCATGGGTCACATAGATGGAGGTGGTCTTGAGCCGCTGATGCAAGGCCTTGATCTCGGTTCGCATCTGAACGCGCAGCTTGGCGTCGAGGTTTGAGAGCGGCTCATCGAACAGGAAGACCTGCGGATCGCGCACGATCGCCCGACCCATCGCCACCCGCTGACGCTGGCCACCCGAGAGCTGGCGCGGATAGCGATCGAGATAGGGCTCCAGCCCGAGGATCTGCGCCGCCTCGTTGACTTTGCTGTCGATCTCGGCCTGCGGACGCTTGGCCAGCGTGAGCGCAAAGGCCATGTTGTCGCGCACTTTCATGTGCGGATACAGCGCGTAGTTCTGGAACACCATGGCGATGTCCCGTTCCTTGGGCGGCAGCTGGTTGACCACCCGATCACCAATCGAGATGGTGCCGCCCGAAATCTCTTCCAGTCCGGCAATCATGCGCAACAGGGTCGATTTGCCGCAACCCGATGGACCCACCAGCACGCAAAACTCGCCATCTTCGATACCGACGTCGACGCCATGCAATACCTTGGTCGCGCCAAAAGCCTTCTCGACGCGTTCGATCGTGACCGATGCCAAGAATCGTCTCCTGAAGAAGCCGGGCCGGGGTATTACCCAGCGCGTATCGAAGTGATGTGTGACCGACGCAGCCGACGTTCACAGATCCGGATCAAGGCACTCTAACCTAAACCAGTGCAATGTCTAGCCATGGCTCAGCGCACTGGACACCAGCTTGGCTGTGATGTCGACGATCGGGATAACCCGCTCATACGCCATTCGGGTCGGTCCAATCACACCGAGCGTGCCTACAATCTTGCCGTCGGCACCATAGGGCGCCACCACCACCGACAGCTGATCCATCGGAACCAGCTGCGACTCTCCGCCGATGAAGATCTGCACACCTTCAGCATGCGTGCTCGCATCGAAGAGTTGCGCCAGTCCGGTCTTCTGATCAAACAAGCCAAACAACTGGCGCAGCCGGTCCATGTTGTCGGACAACTCGTGCACGGCGACCAGATTGCGTTCACCCGAGATCATGACCGTCTCGGACTGTTCGCTGGCCGCCTGGTTACCGGCATTGACTGCCTGGTGAAGCAGCGAGGTCAATTCATCGCGAAGGCTCAGCAGCTCTCGCTGCAGTCGCTTGCGAATTGCCGAGAACTCCTGCCCTGCAAAATGCAGATTGACGTAGTTCGAGGCTTCGATCAGTTCGGCCGGGGAATATTCGCGATCGACATGAAGGATCCGGTTTTGAACATCGCCTTCCGGGGTCACGATGATGAGCAGCACGCGCCGCTCTGACAGACGCAAGAATTCGACCTGACGGAAGGTGGAGCTACGCCTAGGGGTCATCACCACACCGGCGAACTGCGACAGACTTGAGAGCAGCTGGGCGGCCTGCGACAACACCCGCTGCGGCTCATCGGCGAGCAATTGCCCCTGCAGCAACTCGGCCTGCTGAACCTCGAGTGGTTGAACCGTGATGAGCGTGTCGACAAACAGCCTGTAGCCTCGCGGCGTGGGCACCCGACCGGCCGAGGTGTGCGGGCTGGCAATCAGCCCGAGTTCTTCGAGGTCGGCCATGACATTGCGAATGGTCGCGGCAGACAGCTCCAGGCCGGAATGGCGCGAGAGCGTTCTGGAGCCGACCGGATGACCGTCTGCGATGTAGCGCTCGATCAGGGTCTTGAGCAGGGTTTGGGCGCGTGCATCAAGCATATGTGTCCGAATTTATAGACTCAAACTCGCCGATTGCCAAACGCATTCGGCGATCTGAATGGCCATCGTAATCGCTGGACCGGTCGGCTCAATGCACCGAAGGCCTAATCCGAAGGTCACAGGTGGACCTGGCGAAGTGTGGTGAAATGCCAGCATGACTGCAGCGTTCAAGACCATCGCCCTGTTTGGCCGTCAGCATTCTGAAGCCGTGGCTCAGACGCTGATTGCAATCGGCGACTTCCTGCGCCTTCGTGGCCTGCGCGCGGTGTTCGAACAAGGATTTGCGAACAATCTGGGGCGCACCGACCTTGAAGCGAAGCCCCTGGCCGAGATTGCACCTCACGCCGACCTGGCCGTCATCGTGGGCGGTGACGGCACCATGCTGGGCATTGCCCGGGAACTCGCCCCCCATGGCGTGCCCCTGGTCGGCATCAATTTCGGCCGTCTCGGGTTCATCACCGACATTCCCCTTCTGCGCTGGCATGAAGCCCTGGGCGCCGTACTCGATGGCCACTTCGAGACTGAGGACCGGTCGGTGCTGAAGGCTCGGGTCATTCGCAATGAGGCCACGGTTTTCGAGGCGAGCGCCCTCAACGATGTCGTCATCAGTCGCAGTTCGCGGGCAGGCATGATTGAAATCCAGGCCCATGTCGATGGCCTGTACATGTACAACCAGCGGGCCGATGGCCTGATCGTCGCCACGCCCACCGGCTCGACGGCCTATGCCATGTCCTGTAACGGCCCGATCCTGCACCCGAAGCTGCAGGGCATCGTGATGGTGCCGGTTGCCCCGCAGGCCCTTTCAAATCGCCCGATCGTGCTGCCAGCGAGTTCGGTCATCACGCTGTCCGTCATCGAAGGCCGCGAGCCGCGTGTCAACTGCGACATGCAGAATTTCGCCGATATGCAACAGGGCGACCTGCTGGAGATTCGGCAGTCAGAGCATGCCTGCCACTTCCTGCACCCGATCGGATACAGCTACTACTCGATGCTGAGATCCAAGCTCAACTGGCACGAGATGCCTAGCCTCGCCCCACGCGCCTGAGCCACCGCCATGCTGACCGAGTTGCGACTGCGCGATTTCGTCATCGTCGACTCGCTCGAGCTCGAGTTCGGCCCAGGGTTCACAGTGCTTTCAGGCGAGACCGGGGCTGGCAAATCAATCCTGATCGATGCACTCGGGCTGGTACTCGGTGCCCGTGCCGACACCAGCGTCGTGCGAGAAGGCACTCGCCGCGCCGATATTTCTGCGCTATTTAGAACCGACCCGACGCTTGACGCCTGGCTGGCCGAGCGCGAACTCAGCGGTGATGCCGGTCAGGTCTGGCTGCGACGGGTGGTCGAAGTTGATGGTCGCTCGAGGGCATTGATCAACGGCCACCCGGCCACCGTGGCCCAGTTGCGCGAGCTCGGCGATTGTCTGGTCGAGATCCACGGTCAGCATGCCTCTCAATCGCTGCTGCGCACTGATGGCCAGCGCGCGCTGCTCGATCGTTTCGCAGGCACCGATCCGTCCCGGCTCGCACACGCGCATGCCCGGTGGCGGGACGCGCAGCGGGATCTGCTGAGGGCACAGGACAATGCCCGCGACCTCTCGGTTGAGCGGGAGCGCCTGCAATGGCAGCACGATGAAATTGCGCTGCTGTCGCCCGCCGAAGGCGAGTGGGACACCTTGAACGCAGAAGAGAAGCGGCTATCGCATGCAGCCTCTCTGCTTGAAGGCAGCCGCGCCATGGCCGATGCACTCAACGATGCTGAAGACTCGATCGCAGAACGCCTGCATGGCCTGCAGCAGCGCCTCAAGTCATTGGCTGCGCTCGACACCCGACTGCAGCCGGGACTCGAATTGCTCGAGGCAGCGACCATCCAGGCGCAGGAAGCCGCCTCGCTGTTGTCCGCCTACGCCGACCGGGTCGATCTCGATCCACAGCGCCTGGCGCAGACCGAGCAGCGCATCAGCGCGCTGTTTTCGGTGGCGCGCAAGCTCAAGCTCGCCCCGCAGCAGTTGGCAACCGAGCTTGAGAGCCTGCGGGTCAAGCTCGACGCACTTGAGGACGCTCAAGATGTGGCCACCCTGACTCGTCGGCTTGAAGCCGCCCGACAGGAATACGACGAACAGGCCAGAGGCGTCACCGCCGGTCGTGAGCGGGCAGCGGCCGAACTGTCTGCCGGTGTGACTCAGCGCATCGAGCGACTGGGCATGCAAGGCGGTCGACTGAGCATCACGATTGAGCCAGGCGAACCGACCGTGCATGGTGTCGACCGGATCGACTTTCGGGTGGCCGGCCATTCAGGCGCAAGCCCCCGCTCCCTGGCCAAGGTTGCTTCGGGCGGCGAACTCTCACGCATCAGTCTGGCCATCAGCGAGCTGGCAGCCCAGGCGAACCCGGTGCCGACCCTCATTTTTGACGAAGCCGATGCCGGCGTGGGTGGTGCGGTGGCGGAGGTGATCGGTGAGTTGATGCGAAAGTTGGGCGAATCCCGCCAAGTGCTGTGCGTGACCCACCTACCCCAGGTTGCGGCCAAGGGTAATCAGCATCTGTGTGTCTCGAAAGACCGCACTGACACCGGCACCGTCAGCCGGATCGAAGTGCTTGAACGCGCCCGGCGAATCGATGAAATTGCCCGGATGCTGGGTGGCGTGGAGATCACTGCCACCACCCGAAAACACGCCCGGGAACTGCTGGGCTGATCAGCCCAGCTTGAGCCAGTCAGGTGCTGGCAATTCGTTGAACACCCGCTTCAGACCCTGACTCCAGCCGGTTCGCAAGGACCCGAAGTACTCGTCGTCAATATCGACCCGATGCCGAAATCCAACGCGAAGCGCATCGCGCCGAACCAGCGCCACATCCAGTGGCAGGCCCACCGACAGGTTCGAGCGCATGGTCGAATCAAAGGACACCAGCGCGCACTTGAGCGCCTCGTCGATCGGGGTCGCGGGCTTGACCACCCGATCGATGATCGGCTTGCCGTACTTGCTCTCGCCGATCTGAAAATAGGTGGTGTCTTCGGTCGCCTCGATGAAATTGCCCTGCGGATAGACCAGAAAGAGCCGCTGACTCTCGCCGGCGATCTGCCCGCCGACGATGAAACTGCAGCTGAAATCGACATTGCCGACCTGAGCTTGCTGGCCGGCATTCTGGCTGATCACCGATCGGACGGTTTCACCCACCATCGTTGCGCAATCGAACATGCTGGAGGCGGCCAGCAGATTCGGACGATCGGTGCCGACCGCCTTGCGCAGCAGGTTGATCACCGTCTGGGTGGTCGCCAGATTGCCCGAATTGAGCAACACGATGACCCGCTCGCCTGGCACCTCGAAGAGGGTCATCTTGGAGAAGGTCGAGATGTGATCGACGCCCGCATTGGTACGGGAGTCCGAGGCAAACAGCAGGCCCTCGTTCAGGGCCATCGCAACACAGTAGGTCATTGGAGCTCCGGCCCACCAGGCCGGCTCAAACAGGTCAGAATCGTCTCAGACTACCTCAAAGAGGCGATCACTTTATTTCCATGTAGGCGGCCTGAAGCGATTCACCCAGACGCACATTGTTGCGAAGGAAGCGCTCAAGGAATGCATCCAGCCCGACGCCATAGACATCGGCGAGCTCGCCATGCTCGAGCAGTGCCACGATGTGGGCCGCCAGGCGCCGTGCAGCGCGAGCCTGTGTCTGCGGCATCTCGGCCAAAATGAGCTGCACCTCGTCGAAGCAGAAACGCAGCGACCTCGGCAGGGTCGGGTCGAAGATCAGCAACTGCGCCACCCGATGTGCATCGATCGCGTCGCGATAGGTGTCCCTGTAGGCCTCCAGTGCGCTGACTGAACGCAGCACCGCACTGAGCTTGTAATGGTCTGCCAGGCCCTGGTCTTCATCGTGGCCGGCGGTTTCGAGTCGGGCATGCTTGACCGACAGGATTCGCGCGGTGTTGTCGGCACGCTCCAGAAAGGTGCCCAGTCGAATGAACAGGTAAGGCTGATCCCTGCGCACGGTGGCATAGGTCACCCCCCGAAACAGGTGCGAGCGCTCCTTGATCCATTCGAAGAAGGCCGCGTCTGTCGGCTCCAGGTGGCGCTTGGCAGACACCTGGAGCCAGGTGTCATTGATGTTTTCCCACATCTCCGAGGTGATCGATCCGCGAACCGACCGGGCATTTTCGCGGCAGGCCTGCAGGCAATTCACGATCGACGAAGGATGGTCTGCATCCCAGGCGAGAAATCGCGCCACCGCGTCTGGCGACCGTGGACGATGCGTTGAATTAAACGCTTCGAGCGTGTCAGTGATGACCAGCGGCTCGATGGCCGACTGCTCGTCACCCTGGCCCGAAAGCAAGGCGAGCGATGCGCCCACATCCAGGATGCGGGCCATGTTTTCGGCGCGCTCCAGGTAGCGCGACATCCAGTACAGGTTCGAGGCGACCCTTGACAACATGAGCTGATCTCCTCAGGCCGCAGGCTGAACGGTGGCCCCGGGAGCCTCGACCACCCAGGTGTCTTTGGTCCCACCGCCTTGCGATGAATTCACCACGAGTGAACCTCGACGCAGGGCCACCCGCGTGAGTCCTCCTGGGACGATCCGGGTCTCGCGACCCACCAGCACGAAGGGGCGCAGGTCAATGTGACGCGGCGCGATGCCCTCTTCGACAAAGGTCGGACAGGCCGACAAGGACAAGGTGGGCTGGGCAATGTAATTGTCGGGATTGGCAAGCAGTCGCTGCCGAAAATCCTCGACCTCCTGGCGGCTGCTGGTCGGACCGACAAGCATGCCGTAGCCGCCCGCACCGTGAACCTCCTTGACCACCAGGTTCTGCAGATTAGCCAGGACATGCGAGAGCTCATCTGGCTTGCGGCACTGCCAGGTCTGCACATTGTTCAGGATCGGCTCTTCCCCAAGATAGAAACGGATCATCTCGGGCACATAGGGGTAGATCGACTTGTCGTCGGCCACCCCGGTTCCGACCGCATTGCAGATGTTCACATTGCCCTTGCGGTACGCGGCGATCAGCCCCGGCACACCCAGCATGGAATCGGGCCGAAAGGCCAGCGGATCCAGAAACGAGTCGTCGATGCGACGGTAAATCACGTCGACGCGACGCGGACCCTCGGTGGTGCGCATGTAGACGCAGTCGTCTCGCACGAAGAGGTCCTGACCTTCGACCAGTTCCACGCCCATCTGCTGGGCCAGGAAGGCATGCTCGAAATAGGCGCTGTTGAATCGGCCCGGTGTCAGGACCACGACCGTGGGCGAATCGACATCAACCGCGGCACGCAGCGTCTGCAGCAGCAGGGCCGGATAGTGCTCGACAGGCCGCACCTGATAGTGGCGAAACAGATCCGGGAACAGCCGCATCATCATCTTGCGGTTGCTCATCATGTAAGACACGCCCGAGGGCACACGCAGATTGTCCTCGAGCACGTAGTAGTTGCCGTCGGAGTGGCGCACGATATCCACCCCGACGATGTGCGCATACACATCGCGCGGCAGCCTCACGCCCTGCATGGCCTGTGAGAACTCACTGTTCCCGATGATCTGCGAGCGCGGAATCACGCCGGCAGCCAGGATCGCCTGGTCGTGATAGATGTCTGCCAGAAACCGGTTGATTGCAGTGACCCGCTGGATCAGACCACACTCCAGCCGATCCCATTCGTCAGCCGAAATGATTCGCGGAACCACATCGGAAGGGATCAGCCGCTCGGTACCGCCCTCATCGCCATACACCGAGAACGTGATGCCGATGCGCCGGAAGATCAGGTCGGCCTCGGCACGCTTGCTGGCCATCTGATCTTCGGTCATCGAACCCAGCCATTTCGAGTAGGGCTGATAGTGGGGTCGGGGCTGGTGCCTGGCGTCGAACATCTCGTCGTAGACGCCTTCGGCAGCCGGCAAAATGGCAGATGATGGTGAGCTCATGACACTAGCCTAGCAAATGCCATACCGGGACGGGTGATCTGGAACATTGCGCACTGGCGCTGTGCCCGGTCGAATTGCAGCCGCAGATCTGTGAATCGAAGCGCTCAGGAACGGTGCGGACACTCGAATTTGGTGCAGTTCGCGTAGAGGGCCAGCGCGTGATCCTGCAGAGCAAAACCGCGGTCCCGGGCGATGCGCTGCTGACGCCGTTCAATCTCGGCGTCGACGAACTCCTCGACCCGGCCACACTGCAGACAGACCAGGTGATCGTGGTGCTGCCCTTCATCGAGCTCGTAAACCGCCTTGCCCGACTCGAAATTGCTGCGCTTCAGAATGCCGGCCTGTTCGAACTGGGTCAGGACCCGGTAGACCGTGGCCAGACCGACATCCTGCGAATCGGCCAGCAATTCGCGATAGACGTCTTCGGCGCTCATGTGGCGATGGCGGCCGAGCTGAAAGATCTCGAGCACCTTGAGCCGGGGCAGGGTCGCCTTCAGACCCATGCTCTTGAGTTCGGTCGGGGTCGGCACTTCAGACTCCAGGGCGCAGGATTCGGACGGTGAATGCGTATCATAGCGGGTTGGACTTGCTCTTCGAGCCGTCCGGACTCCAAACAGATACCCACCGAGGGATTGCCCTTGCCTCTCAAGCACCTCGCTTTCGTCGCCCGCCTGCTGATTGCCGGCCTGATTGCAGTCGGCCTCACGGCCTGTGCGTCAAGGGATCGCAGCAGCAGCGGCCCCTTCCAGCCCTATCGCATCGAAGTGCCCCAGGGCAATTATGTCGATCAATCCATGCTCGATCTGATCCGTGCCGGCATGACCCGCGAACAGGTCCGATTCGCGATGGGCACGCCATTGCTGATCGATCCGTTCCGAATCGAGCGCTGGGACTATGTGTTCCGATTCCAGCATCCCAGCGGGTTTGCAGACCTTCGACGCGCCACCGTGTTTTTCCAGGACGGAAAAGTGTCAAAGGTCGAGTCGGATGCGCTGCCCACCAGTGACGATGGCGCTGACCCGGCCCTGCCCGGATACCGGCGCAAGCAGGGGCGCAACCGATGAGCCTGAGAATCGCGATTGCCGGTGCATCCGGCCGAATGGGACGAACGCTGGTCGAGACCGTTCTGGACACACCTGACTGCAGCCTCGTGGGCGCGTTTGACATCGCCGGTTCACCCGCGATCGGCCGTGACGCCGGTGAGTTGCTCGGTCGCCCGACCGGCGTGCAGGTGGTCAGCGATCCGGCACAGGCACTGAGTCAGGCTCAGGTGGTGATCGATTTCACCCGGCCCGAAGGGAGCGTCGCGCTGATTCCGCTGTGTGTCTCCCACGGTGTCGCGATGGTGATCGGCACCACGGGCTTCGATGCGCACGGCAAACAGGCCATCAACGAAGCCTCGAAATCCATCGGCATCGTCTGCGCGCCGAACATGAGCGTCGGCGTGAACGTCACGCTCAAGCTGCTCGAAGTCGCTGCCGGATTGCTGTCGGAAGGCTATGACATCGAGGTCACCGAAACTCATCATCGGCACAAGGTCGACGCCCCCTCCGGCACGGCCCTGCGGATGGGCGAGGTGCTGGCCCGCACACTGGGACATGACCTCTCCGAGCTGGCCACCTGGACCCGCCATGGTGTGACCGGCGAGAGAAAGCCCGGGTCGATCGGATTTTCGGTGCTCCGGGGGGGCGACATCGTTGGCGACCACACGGTGCTGTTCGCCGGAACCGGTGAACGCATCGAGATCACCCATCGCTCCTCGAGCCGTGCGACCTATGCGCAGGGCAGTCTGCGGGCATGCCGCTTTCTGGCCGGCCGCGCGGCCGGGCTCTACGACATGCAGGACGTTCTCGGGCTGCGTGACGTCCGCATCTGACCTCTCGACGGCAACATGCCGATGCGTAGACGGTCCTTGCTGGCTCTGGTTGCATCCATCGCGGTCAACGCGATCGCGGCGATCATGCTGATGCAGCTTGACACCCAATTGCCGGCACCCACAAACCCGGAGCCGGTTGCAGTGCGACTGATCGCGAGGCCGCCCGAGCCCCCTGCGCCCGTGCAACAGGCCCCACAAGCGCCGATCAGCCCGTCTGCGCTGCCCAGACAGCTACCAGGCAGGCAGCCTGCCAGTGCGCTCCGCCCTGATTTGACCGGGCCTGCGACAGCCCCGGTGGTCGCATCGGCCCGCTCCCCCGCCCGCGAGACGCCTGCGTCGAACCCGCCGCCCAACCAGACGCCGGTTGCGATGGCATTACCCCCATCCGGCGAGCCAAGCCGACCGGCACCCGCGATTCCGGCCTCGACTCAACAGCCAGACAGCGCCCAGTCGCATGCAACCGGGCCGGCCCATCCAAGCCCGGCGAATGCATCGGCGGGTCCGCCATCCGCCAGCCCGGCGACGCCCACTGCGGCAGCAGCCGCGCCGCGGCGGGCCGGCCCGCGTATCGACGCCAGCTGGGCTGGCAATGTCTCGCCGCCCTACCCGCTGGCCGCCCGCAGAATGGGCGAGCAGGGCGAAGTGCGGCTCGATGTGCATGTTGCGGCCGACGGCAGCGTCAGCGAGGTTCGAGTCCGACAGTCCAGCGGCTCAACGGCATTGGATCAGGCTGCGATCGACACCGTGCGCAACTGGAAATTCAGACCCGCCACCGTCGACGACCAGCCGGTCGCCGAGTGGTATCGAAACTGGAAGTGGGTTTTCAAGCTCGAGGGATGACGATGAAAGACGAGGCGGTTCGAGAATCACTGGGTTTGCTGCACTTCTGGCAGGCGGGCGATGCCGTCACCCACTCGGTGGCCTGGTTGCTGCTGGCGCTGTCGATTGCCAGCTGGTATTTCATCCTCTCCAAAGCTTGGGCGGCCTGGCGGATGCGTCGCGGCTCACGCGAGGCCTTGAATCGTTTCTGGACAGCCCGGTCACTGGACGAGGCCATCAGCAACCTGCAGCGCGATGATCCGGAGCGGATCTTTGCCCCACTGGCGGAGCGCGCCCGACTGGCAGCGCGGATGCAGGCCGACACCAGCCTGGCGGCCTCGGTCGATCGAACCGAACTGGTGACCCGGGTGCTGCGTCAAGAGATGAGCCGAACCGGCGCGCAACTGGAGTCCGGGTTGACGCTTCTGGCCTCAGTGGGGAGCACCGCGCCCTTCATCGGCTTGTTCGGCACGGTGTGGGGCATCTATCACGCCCTGCTCCAGATCGCGTCATCCGGACAGGTCATGATCGACCGGGTCGCCGGCCCGGTGGGCGAAGCCCTGGTCATGACCGCAGCCGGCCTTGCGGTCGCCATTCCGGCGGTGCTGGCCTACAACGCCTTCACCCGCATCAACCGGGTAACGCTGGCCGAACTCGACGGCTTTGCGCACGACCTGCTCGCTCTGGTCACCACCGGCCGCAGGCTGGACTCCGGCTCCGGCGACGCGCTCAGATCCGGCCTCGACGAACCGGTCCGCCCGGTTCAGGTCGGCCACTGAATCTCGACGGGAGAACCATCATGGCGTTCGGAGGATTTGATTCGCGCAGCGGTTCGCCGCAGCCGATGGCGGATATCAACACCACGCCGCTGGTTGATGTGATGCTGGTGCTGCTGGTGATCTTCATCATCACCGCACCGCTGCTCACCCATGCCATCAAGCTCGATCTGCCCAGTGCCCAGGCGCCGGTCGCGCCTGAAAAACCCGAAACCATCACGCTGTCGATCGATGCACAGGGCAAGGTCTTCTGGAACGACGCCCCGCTGGCCGACCCGGTGGCGCTTCAAGCGCGTCTGCGCGATGCCGCATCACGCTCACCTCAGCCCGAACTGCATCTTCGGGCCGATCAGCAGGTGCGCTATCAGCACATCGCCGAAGTGATGTCAGCCGCCCAGCAGGCCGGGCTTGCGAAGATCGGGTTCGTCACTGATCCGCGCGCAGCACGACGGGATTGAAGCCGGGTCAGCAGCCGAGCCCGGTTTTCGCCGGGCCCGGCAGGCTTATTTCGCCAGACCTGCCTTGACCAGCAGGGGCTTGATCGTGTTGTAGTACTGCTCGGAATACGCGCGATATTCAGCCGGATTGCGTCGCCAGGGCACCTGGATGAAGCGGTCGAGCAGGGGTTGCAGGCCGGGATCATTGGTCGCCTCGTTGAAGGCCTCATAGAGCGTCTGCACGATCACCGGCGGCAAATCCTTGGGGCCGACCAGTCCGTAGGGACTGTGCGCGATGGCATTGATGCCGCGCTCTTTCAGGGTCGGAATGTCCGGGTACTTCGGGATGCGCTGGTCGGTGGCCATGGCCAGGATGCGGAACTGCCCGCTGTCGACCTGGGCGGCCCATTGGGCTGCATCGGCCAGAAAGTGCACATGGCCACCGAGCAGCGCCGGAACCCATTCCGCGCCCCCCTTGTAGGGCACATGGGTGAACTTGGCGCCGGTCACCTGATCGATCTCGATCATCATCAGGTTGCCGCTGCCGCCCACACCGCTGGTGCCATAGGTGTACTTCTCGGGTTCCTTCTTGCCGGCGGCGATCAGGTCCTCAATGGTCTTCCAGGGCGCATCGGCGCGCACCACGATCCCCATGGTGTAGGACGACAGACCGCTGATGTAGGTGAAGTCCCGGATCGGGTTCCAGGCGACCTGCTGATAATGGGGATAGCGAAGGCTGTTGATGCTCATCACCGCCAGCGAATAGCCATCGGGTTTGGCATTGAGCAGCTGCGCCGGTGCCAGCGTACCGGCCGCGCCAGCACGGATCTCGACCAGCACCGGCTGGCCGAGCGACTTGCTCACTTTTTCGGCCAGAAAGCGCAGGTGCAGATCGGTGGCGCCACCGGCTGCAAACGGGTTGTAGATGGTGATGGGCCGCTCGGGCTTCCATTTCGATTGCGACCGTGCGAGGCCGGGAATCGCGAGCGAAGCGGCCAGTCCCAGCGACAGAGATCGCCGGAGGGGATCTGAAGGTGCATGCATGAGACAGTCTCCGATGGTGTTGTTGTTCACGGCACGAATCGCAGGGCACCGGTGAGTGCGGCCGGCACCTCGATTCCACCCGTTGCCCGGCCATCATAGCTTTCGGTTGCAGGCAAGCGCTCGCAGCGATCGCCCAGCGCCTCCAGCGCCTCTCCCAGAACCGAATACAGACTGTCATCGAAGCGCATCGCCTCGATCGGTGCAAGCGGCTCGCCGTCTTCGACCCACAGGCAGGCAAAGCGGGTCATGCCAGTGACCCGACACGACGGACGATCTGAAAAATTCAGATACCAGAGGTTGGAGATCGACACGCCGGTGCCCAGCGCTGCCAGCGCCTGATCGGCTGCAAGTGCCCCCGCACTGACCCGCACGCAATCCGGCGCCTCGCCGCTCGACGCGGCATTGCCCTGTAACCCGAATTCGCGTGCGCTCTGAGGCGAGACCAGCCAGTCTGAAAAGCCCCCGCGATCGATCAGTGCGATGCGACGCGGCCGCAAATAGCCGTCGGCCTGAAACCCGGGCGCGAAGCCGGCATCGAGGTCTTCGGCCAGTGACAGCAGCGGTGAAAACCGGGACTCATTGTTGCGCAGCCGGGACAGCGGGGACTGACCGGTGAGGTGGGCACGCGCCGAAAAGCCGCCCCAGGAGAGCATCTCCAGCAGATCACCGAATGCACGCGGCGAGAACAGCGCCCGATAGTCTCCCGGCGAGATGCGTCGCACTGGCCGGGCCATCACCTGCGCATCGCGACATGACATGAGCACTGCGCGATGCAGTGCCTGTGGATCGAGCTCGGCCGCACTCCACGATGCCTTGACCGCCCTGCGCTCCCCCCCGTCCGCGGCATCCACAGGCAGGTGGATCGACCAGTCGAACTGGACACTGTGTCGCTCGTACCATTGCCGTGACCCGGTCGAACTGCAAAAGCCCCGCGCGATCGGGCCCGCCGCGCAAAAGCCCACCAGGTCGGCCGTGCCGGCAGCATCCGCAATCGTGTCGATCAGGGCAGCCCGATCAAAGGGCTTTGAGAGGGGCAAAGCGCCGCGATCATCACTCACGACCGGATCACGATTCACATCCAGCAAAGGATCGGCTTGACTGTCGACGATCAGCGCGCGGAGATGGTCGAGCGCTTCGGCAACCGCCCGATGCACGGCATCGCGGCCTGCGCCTGCAGCATCGCGCAGCGCCTGCCCCTGCGGGCTGTGCAATCCGGGCAGGGTCAGCAGGTGAACGGCCTGTCGATCGCCCTGAACCAGACGCAGTCGCGCCACGCCCCGTTCAACCAGACCGGCCTGGCGGATTCGTGCGCCATTGACGCGCACAAAGTCTGATTGCTCGGCCTGCAGCAGCGCACAGGCGAACTCGCCTTCCCGGGTGTGCGCCTCGATCGCATCGGCCAGGTCATCGAAACGCAGGCGCAGCGTCATCACTCGGCGCCAAAGATGTCGACCTGGCCGAAAAGGCAGGCCGGCGATGCATGTCCGACGCGAATCACCTGCCCGGGTTCGCCCTTGCCGCAAAACGGGGTGCCGAGCACTGCAACGCTGTCGGCATTGCCCACAGCCGCAAGGCTGCGCCAGAAGGTGGCCGACACCCCTCGGTAACCCGGATTGCGCACCACGCTGGTCAACTGGCCGTCTTCGATCAGTTGCCCCCATTCGCAGCCGAACTGGAACTTGTTGCGGGCGTCGTCGATCGACCAGGACGCATTGGTTCGCATCAGCACGCCGCGCTCGACGCAAGCCACCATCTGATCAAACGTCGAGTCACCCGGCTCGATATTCAGATTGGCCATGCGGTCGATTGGCGGGCGATGCCATCCGACTGCTCTGGAATTCGCGGTGCCTTCAAGCATCACCCCCCTGGCAGCCGCTCGCGCGCGCGACAGGCCTCCACCCAGAGGGCGCAGCAAGACGCCATTTCGGATCAGCTGCACAGGCTGCGCCACTTCCCCGTCGTCGTCGGCCGCGTAGCCCGCGAGTTCTCGAGGCACATCCGGATCGAAACTCACATTGAGCAGGTCCGAGCCGTAGCGATAGTGGCCGAACATCTCGGGCGTCACGAAGCTGCCACCGGCGAAATTGCGCTCATCGCCCAGGATGCGATCGAGTTCGAGCGGATGGCCGATCGACTCATGGATCTGCAGCATCATCTGGTCAGGCGCCAGCAGCAGGTCAAATGATCCGGTGGGGCAGGCTGGGGCTGCCAGCAGTTGCAAGGCCTCGGCCGCGATCCGTGCGCCGCCGCCCAGCAGACCGCTGGCCAAAATGACCTCGAAGCCACCCTGCTGACAGAACCCGTTGTACTGGCCACCCAGTGTGCGGGTTTGCGACAGACTCCCCTGCGCTGCGGTCGCAATCAGATTCGGTTCGACGAACTGCATCGCCTGCGCACTGCGCAGTCGGCCGTCGACATGGAACTGCTGGATTCGATGCGTGACTGCGAGCTGGGCCGACCAGGACACGATACGGGCATCGCATCGCATCGTGTCCGACTCGGCCTTGAGCAGGTCGAGCAGATCGGACCTCGCTGGCAGGGGCTGCACAATCGGTGAATCCACTGCCGGCACTTCCCGCGAATCGAGCAGCGCATGCAGATCGATCGCATCAAACACCCCGCAGCGCTCGCACAGACTCGCCCAGTGCTCGGCCGCCTCGACCGCCCTCTGAAGACCTGCCCCACTGAGATCGGCGCTGGCGCAATAGCCCACGCCGTGGGGCAGCCAGACTGTCACCATCGCGCCGCGATCGGTCCCGGTCTCGATGGGCGACACGATCGAGCGCCGAACCATGAGCCGCTCGAAGCGCTCGTCGACAAGCCGCACGGTCACCCTCGCCCGGGGCGACGATGCCCGCGGCCAATCGAAGGGGATCAGGACTCCAGCCACGCGATGATCGGTGCCCAGGTCGAAAGGTCCTGCTCGACCCGATGCGCGGGCATGTCGAACAGCGTCATGCCGTGGGCAGCCAGATGCAGGTAGTTCTGCGTGTCGCGCAGATAGCCTGCGACCGGCACGCCGAGTTGCTCGACGAACAGCCGCAACTGCTCGGCTGCCCGGGTGCGAGGATCGACCCGGACACCGACGATCGCCACGCTGCTCTCGAACTGTCGGGGCTTTCCGAGCTGTGTCCGAAGCTGCTCGACGAAATCTCGGGTGGCGAGAATGTCGAAGATTGACGGCTGCAGCGGCACCAGCACCTTGTCGGCCACTTTCAGCACCTCAGCGAGTCTGCGCTCGCCGATCTGCGCGGGCGTGTCGATGACCACATGGGTCACGCCTTTGGGGGGCCGAACGATCGAACCGCTCACCTCCCAGCTCCTGATCGGCGCCAGGCTCTCCGAACGCAAACCGAGCCAGGATCGGGCTGATTGCTGGCGATCGACATCGCCGAGCATCACCGCATGGCCTGACACAGCAAAGTGCCCCGCAATATGCGTTGCCAGCGTGGACTTGCCCACGCCTCCTTTTGGATTGACGACTGCGATCACTGGCATGGTGAGTTCGAGACTGGGTGAACGTTGAACCGAATCAGTCGGTGGTGGCCGATCCGCAATC
>Ga0114972_10000231_pt1 | contig 40569 bp, 30 predicted proteins | sample M_140807_EF_Meta_FD_87354 | JGI IMG/M metagenome (GOLD analysis project Ga0114972, IMG submission 87354) | Freshwater microbial communities from Lake Montjoie, Canada to study carbon cycling - M_140807_EF_MetaG | ecosystem: Environmental > Aquatic > Freshwater > Lake | place: Lake Montjoie... | reverse complement strand
GTGGCTGGCACCTTTTCGGGCTCCCGGGCTCGGGAAAGCGCCCGTCCTTCATCCCCGGGGGGCGACGTCAAGCATGAGCTCGGCCCTATCGGCCCAGCGGCGCACGATGGCGAGCTCCTCAGGCGTTGCGGCGCGGTTGCGCTTACCGCGCACCTGGCCGATCCGCCGGCTCCCGAGATGGACTTCGATCGTCACGTACGGTGTCGTCGTGCCGTCGGCGGTGCGCTCCATGGTCCAGATGCTCGACCGCTTCTCCGCGCACGAGGCGGCGTAGCTGGCCACGCAGTGCTCCATCCGCGCTCCTTCGCGCACCAGGCCGTCGCCGGAGGTGATCTCGCGGATCCGCCAGATCTGGCTGTGCTGGGAATCGGCGCCCGTAACGAAGTCGAACGGTTCGATGCCACTGGGGGCCCACGAGGCTGCCGCCGTGGCGGCCGTCACACGGCCGAGTCGCCGATGCCAGGCCTCCACCTCACGGAGCGTCGCCGCGACCGTCCGGCCATGCATGGAGAGGGCGGGTCGCGGCGGCAGGGCGCCCTCTTCGGGGAGGACCGCCCCCGGAGCGATCTCCGGCTCGAAACGCTGCGCTTGGAGCCAATCGACGATCGGACCGACCTGGGCCCGGTCGAGGAGCGGATTGACGACGAAGAACCGGATCACCTCCTCCCAGAATGGTCCGTTTGAGAAGTCGTGGCCGAGGCGGGTTCGGCGGACCGCGTCCGCAAGCGTTCCATCGCCACCTAGGCCAAGCACCTGCGCGTGGCGGAAGGCAGCCCCGACCGGGCAGTCGTCGGGGGTCTGGAGAAACCAGTGGCTGATCGCCCGCGTCACCGGGAGGGGCAGATCGGGCGCGGTCCGCAGGCTCTTCCCGGCGCCGAGATGGATAAACCATGCCTGCTCGCGCGGGCCCCCCTCCGTCCACGCCCGGTCGAGGAAGCGGGGGAGATCGTGTCGGGCGAACAGATGCCGGGCGAGCGCCGCAAACTGACGCTCGGCGTTGTGCGTGGCAGGACGCCAATCGGCGAGGTCGCGGATCCGCTGGGCCTCGTGGGAGAGGAGGGCGACGAGCCCGGCGGCCAATTGCGGCTCCTCGTCGATCGTCGTCGCTGCGGCGATGTCCACGAGCTCGGCAACGAGCCGGTGGGCAGCTGCCGGGCTGCGGGCGGCCAGAGTCGCCCGGAGGGCCGTCTCCCATCGGCTCGCGGCGGGAGTGTCTGTCGGCTCCCGGCAGCGCCGCACGAGCGCGGCAAAGGGCTTTGGCTTGCGCTCGGCCAGGGTCTTGTCGGCAGCGGCGATTGCCGCGGGGGAAAAAAGGGGGCCGCGGACCGGCACGCGGTGCCAGCGGGCGTCGTCGGCCGGAGGCGGCATCGCGGGACTGGAGATCCCCTCGGCGGCAGCCCGGAAGGCATGGCAATGGACGACGAAGGGATGCTCGTCGGCCGGAAGGGGCGCGGCGAGGCGTCGCTTGCCGAAGCGGCGGTCAAACCGGGCGAAGCCGCGGAGGAAGACCGTCGGGCTCGTGACGAGCGCTGCGAAGGGCATCTCGAGGGAGCGGTGGAGGAGATCGCCGATCGTGGCGATCCGCCCGACGTCGCAAAGGACACTCTGCGGATCGTGCGGGGCGAACTGGCCGCGGTCGATCGGATTGACCCCTTGCCACGTCATGTATTCCGGGAGGGTAAGGATGTCGCGGCCATCGAGCGACAGCCAGGCCCGGTCGAGGCTCGATGCCCCGTAGCTGGCCATGTGGACATCGACCCGCTTGGCCACCGCCGGCGCCAGTCGCTCCCGCACGAGGCTCCGTAACCGGCTCCATTGCATCGCCGCACCGCTCCCCCGTTGCCTGGAGATGACCTGGAGAGATTATGATCTTCGGGATGATGTCATCCACCATTTGCCTCCGTTCCTTCCCTGTTGCCGCTGCTTGGCTGGCGGCAGGGCTTTTTCTCCTCGGCTCCACGGCTCCCCGGGCCGACGCGCCCGCTGGTGCTCCCGGCACGCCGCGCGACTGGCCCGGACTTCGGGGCGAGGGCGCGGCGGGGCAGGGGGGAGCGCGGCGCTTTCCGAAGAGTTGGACGGCTACCGACTGGGCTTGGTCGGTCGATCTCCCCGGCACGGGCCATGCGTCGCCGGTCGTCTGGCAGGGGCAGGTCTATACGGCGTCGGCGCTGGTCGATCCTGCCGATGCCACGCAGTGTGTGCGGACGCTCTCCTGCCACGAGGCCGCCACCGGCAAGCTTCTCTGGCACAAGAAACTCCTCGGACTGGTCGAGGCGTTCAACGCCCAGAATAGCCTCGCCTCGTCGACGCCGGTCGCCGACGCCGCCGGCGTCATCTGGCTGTGGGGGACGCGCGATAATCTGTGCGCCGAGGCCTTCACGCACTCCGGCGAGCAGCGCTGGCATGCTGACCTCGGCCCCTTCAATACCGAGCATGGCTTCGCCGGCTCGCCCGCCCTGTGGCGCGATCTCCTCGTCGTGCCGATGGAGCAGGATGGGCCGAGCAAGATTGTGGCCCTCGACACCGCCACCGGGAAGACACGCTGGACGCTCGAGCGTGAGAAAGCGCGGACGGCCTACTCGCCGCCGCTGGTTCTCGAGGGGAAGGAGGGCACGCCGCAGCCGCCGCAGATCGTCCTCGGGAGCATGGCCCATGGGCTGACGGGGATCGATCCCGCCACAGGCCGCGTCCTCTGGGAGCGAAAGTGCCTGCCGAAGCGGTCGGTCTCTTGCCCGGTCGTCGTCGCGCAGGCGCCCGGAGGAGCAGGCGAAAGAATCATCGTCGGCACCTGCGGCGATGGCGGGGGCGACAACACGCTCGTCGCCGTCCGTGCCCCGGCGGTGGGCAGCGCCGCTGGGGAGACGATCGAGCCGGAGGTGGCCTACCAGCTCGATCGGAGTGCCGCGCCCTACGTCCCTTCGCCGCTGGCGGTGGGGGAGAAGCTCTATCTGTGGGGCGACCGGGGCGTCGTCACGTGTGTCAACGCGGCGAGTGGGGAGGTGAAGTACCGCGGCCGTGTCGGCGGGACGTTTTCCGGTTCTCCCGTAGCCGTTGGCGGGGCGATTCTGAATGTCTCGGCCGACGGCGAGGTGATCGTGCTCGCCGACGGCAACGAGTTCGAAATCCTCGGCCGGACAGCCCTCGGCGAGGAGGTGCGGTCGTCGCCGGCGGTGGCCGACGGCCGGCTCTTCATCCGCTCGGCCGGCCGGCTGTTTTGTCTGGCGGCGCTGCCGGATTGACGGCAGCCTGGCGTGCCGACTGCGCCAATTCGGTGCAGTGGCCGCGGCCAGTTTCTATAGTGAATGAGTTCCGCCCTCGTCGGCAGCAGGGTGTTTGCCCCGTTGCCCCCCTGCTGGAGAATCGTTTGATGCCGAAGCGTTCCCGGTTTTTCTGTCGGCACTTCATCCTGCCGAGCGCCTCATTCCTCCTCGGGTGTGGCTTCGTTGCCATCGGCAGCCTGTCGGCCGAGGGGCAGGAATCGGTGCTCAAGCCGACTGCACAGGGCGTGACCGCGGCTGACGACGACAGGGGGCTGTGGGGCGCTCTCGACGCAGCGACGCGCGGGTATGTCGAGGCAGCGAACGCCCGCCGGTTCGAGGCCCTGGCTGACCAGTGGACGGAAGGGGCCGAGCTGTCCGAAGGGGGGGGGCTGATCGTGGGGCGCGAGGCGATCGTCGCCTCGATCCGCGGCTGGCTCGAGGCAAACCCGGAGGCCCGGCTCGCCCTCCGCCTCACCGCTGTCAAGGCACTGGGAACGAGCGCGGCGCGGGTTCGTGGCGTGATGAGCTTCACGCGCAAGCCCGGCGCCAAGCCGATCGAGACCCGGTTCGAGAGTCTGCGGGTTCTCGAAGGAGCCACGTGGCGACTGGCTGAATCGACCGTCGAGCCGAGCCAGGTCGATGCCCTCGAGTCACTTGTGTGGATGGTGGGCACCTGGAGAGCGACCGACCCCGACAGCGGCGCCACGATCGATGCCAGCTACCAGCGCGTGGCCGGCGGCCACGTGATCCTGGGCGGGATTCGCCATCGGGCTCCGCCCCGCGACGGCCTCCCCGCCACCGAGATCGACGTCGTCGAGCTTGTCCATCCCGACAAGGCGACCGGGAGTGTCCGCTCGTGGGTGTTCGATTCCACCGGCGCTCGGGCCGAGGGGGTTTTTGAGACCGACGGCACATCGTTCAACCGCCGCTTTGTCGGCACGACGGCCGACGGTGCCGCAGGTGACGTGGCCAGGTGGGTGCAGGTGATCGTTCCCACCAGCGATTCCACCTGCACGATGCAGTCGATCGAACGCTCCCTCGACGGTGCGCCCCTCCCCGACAAGGCACCGCTCCACTTCAAGCGACAGAAATAGTCGACGCCGGTAACGGACCGACGTCGGCAACGTCCCGATGACCAGCGCCCGTCCATCTTTCCCGCCCCGTTCACTTCCCTCGAGAACCCTCCCCATGAAGCGTCATCACGCCGCGTTGCGGCCGATCGGCTGCCTCGACCTTATCGACGCGAGCACCCGCGGGATCCTTGTCTTCGGTCTCCTCGTCGCTGGCACGCTTCCTTCGTCGGTCGCCTTCGGCCATGGGGGCGGCGGCGGCCACGGTGGCGGTGGTGGCGGTGGTGGCGCTCGGATGGGGGGCGGGGGCGGGGGTGCCCATTTCGGCGGCTACGACGGCGGTGGTGGCGGCCGCCCCGGCGGCTTTGACGGCGGCGGAGCGCGCGGCGGCTTTGACAGTGGCGGCCGCCCCGGCGGCTTCGATGGTGGTGGCATGCGCGACGGTGGCATGCGCGACGGTGGCATGCGCGATGGTGGCATGCGCGATGGTGGCTTCGCCGATGGTGGAGCCCGGGATGGAGGCTTTCGAGACGGCGGCGCCGTGCGCGACGGCGGGATCCGCGATGGCAACGCGGCGCGAGACGGCGCGATCCGCGATGGCGGTGCGGTGCGAGATGGCGGGATCCGCGATGGCGCGATCGGTCGCGATGTCGGCCCTGGGCACTTCGCCGGAGAGGGGACGTTTTCGCGCTCGCAACTCGACAACCTCCGCGGCCTCGGGGATCGCGGTCTGGCTGACCGCGGCATCGGCGACCGTGGCATTCGCCCCTACTCGATCAACACCCTCGACAATCGCGGCACGACGATCCGCAACAATTTTTATCACGGCGGCTGGTACGGCGGCCGTGGCTGGTATGGCAATCACTTCGGCCCCTGGTGGCCCGGTGCCTGGGGGGGGGGCTTCGGGCTCGGCGTCGGTGTCGGGATGCTCGCCGGCTGGGGTGGGATGGGCTGGGGCACCGGGATCGGCTATGCACCGCTGTGCAGCTGGGGGGGCTACGGCCAGGCACCGGTCGTTTACAACTACGGAAGTACGATCTGCTACCAAGATGACGGCGTCTATGTGTCGGGGGAGCGGGTCGCCTCGGCGCCTGAATATGCCCAGCAGGCGGCGACGCTCGCCGACCAGGGGAACGCCGACGTCAAGATCGCCGCTGACGACCAGTGGCGGCCACTGGGGGTGTTTGCACTGGCGCGCCAGGAAGAAACCGCGCCGAGCACGTTCTTGAGCCTGGCGATCGATCAGGCGGGGATTCTCCGGGGAACCTACTACGACGCCGTCTCCGACGCCCAGCAGAACATCACCGGGAAGGTCGACAAGAAGACCCAGCGTGCCGCCTGGACGATCGGCGACAAGAAGACGCCGATCTACGAAACGGGGCTGGCAAACCTCACGCAGCAGCAGACGACCGTCCTCGTTCACCGCGATGCCGGCGCCGCCGGCGGCACCGGTAAGGTGGAGCAGATGCTCCTGGTGCGCGTGCCCGATCAGGAGAAGGAACCGGCCGGCAAGGATGGCGCGGCGGCTGCCGGAAAGCCTGCCCGCCCCACGATCGGCGGCCCGGCGCCGGCGCCGGCCGAGGAGACGCTCTCCGTGCCCCGCGCCGACGGCGGCGATGGCAACTGACCGTCGGTGGGGCGCCGCGGGGGCGAACGGGAAGGGAGAGGGAGAGCCATGATGCGGCGGCAGTGGATCGAAGGTCTGATGATGGCCGCGGGGCTCCTCCTCGGGGCTGGCAACCGGGCCGATGCCGCGGAGACCTGGGTCGACCTGACGCACCCCTTCAACGCCGACACGATCTTCTGGCCGACCGAAAACGGTTTTCAGTTCGACCCGGGGACCAACGGCCCGACTCCCAAGGGCTATTACTATGCTGCCAATCGTTTCACGACGGCCGAGCATGGGGGGACGCACCTCGACGCACCCAGGCATTTTTCCGCGACAGGGCAGACCGCCGACGAGATCCCGGTCGATCGGTTCGTCGGCGACGCCGTCGTCGTCGACGTTACGGCGCCGTGTGCCGCGAACCCGATCTATGAGATCACGCCCGATGATCTCGTCGCCTGGGAGGAAGAGCATCAGCGGCAGTTCGTCGATGTGATCGTCCTTCTCAAAACCGGTTGGGCGTCGCGTTGGCCCGATCGGAAGGCCTACCTCGGCACGGAGTTGCGCGGGGCCGAAGGGGTGGCGAATCTGAAGTTCCCGGGGCTTGGCCCCGAGGCGGCGAAGTGGCTCGCCCAGCAGCGGCGCGTGAAGGCGATCGGGATCGACACGGCGAGCATCGACCATGGCCCGTCGACCCATTTCCTCTCGCATCAAGTGCTCTGCGGGGCGAACATCCCGGTGATCGAGAACGTGGCAGCGCTCGATGCTGTCGCCGCCACCGGCGCCTTCGTCGTTGCCCTGCCGATGAAGATCGCGGGGGGGAGCGGCGGTCCGGTGCGGATCATCGCCCGGACGCCAAAATAATCGGTGGGAAGTAGAGCGCCGTCAGCTCGCCTGGAGGGTCTCGACGCTGTTGATGTGGACCAGTGCGCAGGTCACGCTCCGGTCGTCATCGGGGTAGTAGACGACCATCCTCGTCTTCATCAACAGGGCGCACTCGGGATGGCGGATCTCGTGGACCTCGCCGTTGGACATCCGGATGACGAACGGTTCGAAAGGCTTGCGACGGAGGTATTCGCGGATCGTTTCGGCATTCATACACGTGCTCCTCAAGGCCGTAGTGGACTGGACGCCTGAACATTATCAGCGCCCCACGCTGCGCGTGCAACCGGAGATCGGGGCGCTGGCCGGCGCGGCACACGTCGATGCAACGCGTTGCCGGGAGCCTCGCGCTCGGCACCGACGGCCCAGTTTGCAAAAGCACGTTCAGCGACCACAATGCACGCCACCGGGTGGCTGACGGGGAGTCAGAGGCGCAGTCGCCTTCTGGCAACAGTGACGCTGGGGAGTGACGCTCGGCGTGATCATCGTCCCACGGCTTTCCCTCTCGTTTGCCGGAGCCTTTTCGACCCGGCCCACGCACACGCCCGGCCCACCACAGGAAGCTCAAGCCATGGCGAGGAAGAGGATTGTGATGCGGACGGGCGAGGCGCTCGTCGAGGCCGACGAGGCGTGGAGCGCAGCGGAGCCGGAGGTGGTGATCGGCGAGCTCGACGGGCCGGTGGGGCATGCGATCGCCAATCTCATCGGCGATCAGGTGAAGGGGCACACGCGCGTTTGGGCGATCCTCAACAGCGATGTGCAGGTCCGCCCTGCCACGCTCATGGTGAGCAAGTACACGGCCCCCAATGCTCGCTACACGAACATCCTCATGGGGACAGTCCAGGCGGCGGTAGCCAATGCCGTCCTCGATGCGGTCCGGGCCGGTGACATCCCCAAGGGGGCCGTCAACGACATCGGGATCATCGTGGCGGTGTGGCTCGATCCCGCGGTCGCTGATCCGAAGGTGAAGATCGATCACGAGGTGCTCTTCGAGACACATCGGGCGGCGACCGTCAAGGCGATCCACAAGGCGATGAACAACGAACCGTCGATCGACTGGCTGTTGAAAAACCAGAAAAAGGTCGGCCACTATTTCCACGAGCTCGGTGTGAAGGGGGAGTTGTGAGCCGCTCCACAGCCCTGCCGGCCCGCTGACTCCTCTCTGGCCTGTCCTCGCACCGCCGCTCCCGCTTCACCCCCCGAGATCCGTTTATGCCCCGCGCTTCCCGAGCTCCCGCCAAGACGACTCCGAAACAGGTCGATGCCGCCTGGAAGCTCGCCCGGGAGCGGTATGCCGCTCTTGGGGTCGACGTCGAGAAGGCACTGAAGCGATTGACGTCGATTCCCGTTTCGCTCCACTGCTGGCAGGGGGACGACGTGGGGGGATTCGAGCAGCACGCGGGTGCGATCGGCGGTGGCCTGGCCGTGACGGGGAATTATCCGGGGCGGGCCCGCACGCCCGACGAACTGCGGGCCGATCTCGATCAGGCGCTGGCGCTGATTCCGGGAAGCCATCGGCTCAATCTCCATGCCTTCTACGGAGAGTTTGGTGGGAAAAAGGTCGACCGTGACGGCATCGAACCGGCCCACTTCAAGGGCTGGATCGCCTGGGCCAAGGAGCGGGGCGTGGGGCTCGATTTCAACCCCACCTGCTTCGCTCATCCGAAGGCGGCTGACGGGTTCACGCTCGCCAGTACCGACAAGGGCATCCGGAAGTTTTGGATCGAGCATTGCCGTCGGAGCCGGGAGATCGGCGCGACGATGGGGAAGGCGCTCGGGAGCCCGTGCGTGACGAATGTCTGGGTGCCCGACGGCTTCAAGGACACCCCCGCCGATCGGATGGGGGCCCGGGCCAGACTTGCCGATTCGCTCGATGCCGTCTTCGAGAAGAACTTCCCCGCCAAGCATCTCCTCGATGCGGTCGAGCCGAAGCTCTTTGGCATCGGGGCCGAGGCCTGCACGGTCGGGTCGGCGGAGTTCTATTTCGGGTATGCGATCACCCGGAAGAAGCTTCTCTGCCTCGATGCTGGGCATTTCCATCCCACCGAGACGATCGCCGACAAAATCTCGAGCGTCCTCCTCTACCTCCCGGAGATCCTCCTCCACGTCAGTCGGGGCGTTCGCTGGGACAGCGACCATGTCGTCACCTTCAGCGACGATCTCCAGGCGATCGCCCGCGAGATCGTCGCCTGTGGCGATCCCTCCCGGGTGCATGTCGGGCTCGACTACTTCGACGCCAGCATCAACCGGATTGCCGCCTGGACGATCGGCACGCGGAACATGCTCAAGGCCCTGTTGATCGCGCTCCTCGAGCCGCCGGGAATTGGGGCCGCGGAGGAGGCGGGCGACACGACGACACGGCTCGCCCTGCAGGAGGAGGCCAAGGGGCTTCCGTTCGGGGCGGTGTGGGACTACCACTGTGAAGTCGAGGGGGTGCCGGTGGGGGAGGCGTGGCTCGCCGACATCCGCCGCTACGAGGACCAGGTCACGGGGAAACGGACATGACATCGCACGAGCATGAACACGCCGGGCAGGGGATGGTCGACGAGATCGAGTCGCCGGCCGTCGGCTCGGAATACGAGCGCGAGCGCGTTCCGGAGCGCGCTCTGAAGGGCCCGAGTGCCTTCTGGGGGATGTATGCCGGCGAGCACACGGCCGGCACCGAGTTCATGATCGGACCGCTGTTCGTGAAGTGGGGGGCCGACGCCTTCAGCCTCATCGTCGGCCTGCTGATCGGCAATCTCCTCGCCGTGCTCACCTGGCGCTATCTCACGGCGCCGATCGCCTGTAGCGAGCGGCTCACGCTCTACTACAAGATGGAGAAGATCGCCGGCCGTGGCCTGGTGACGGTCTACAACCTCGCCAACGGCCTTCTCTTCTGCTTCCTCGCCGGGTCGATGATCACGGTCTCGGCGACGGCTGTCGGGCCGTTCTTCCCCGCGGGAACGATCGCCATGCCGACGTTCTCCTCGACGATGCCCACCGGCCCTGCCTGGATCGCCTCCTGCATCGTCATCGGGGCGGCGATGACGTTCGTGGCGCTGAAAGGCTATGACGTTGTCGCCTTGGTGGGGCACTATTCCGCCCCGTGGATGTTTCTGATCTTTCTTGCCTGTGCGATCGTGACGCTCGGAAAGCTGGGGACGACCGACGTCTGGGCGCTTCTCACGCCGCCGCCAGGGACGGAGCAGTCGATCTCGTTTGTGGGAATCGTCCTCTTTGCCTGGTTCTGCAATGCCGCGATGCACATCGGCATGGCCGATCTCTCCGTGCTTCGGTTCGCAAAGAAGCCGAGTGCGGGATGGGCGAGCGCTGCAGGGATGTTCCTCGGCCACTATGTCGCCTGGATCTGTGCGGCGCTGCTGCTCATCTACTGGGTGAAGGAGAAGGGGGTCAACCCGCAGGAGGGGAAGGATCCCGGCACGATGGTCAACGATGCCGTCGGCTGGGCCGGGCTCGTCTGCATCATCATCGCCGGCTGGACGACGGCGAACCCGACGATCTACCGGGCGGGGCTGGCCTTCCAGGGAGTACTCCCCGGCCTCTCCCGCACCGGGGCGACGCTCCTGGCCGGTGCCGTCTGCATCGCGGCGGGGATCTTCCCGGCCTTCGCCATGCGGCTCCTCGACTTCGTCGGCGTCTATGGCACGATCCTCGCGCCGGTTGGCGGGCTGATCGTCGTCGATCACTTCCTCGCTGACCTCGTCGGGATCGACCGGGATCCGGCCGCGAAAAGCGGCGAGTCGGTCAATATGGCTGTCCTCATCGCTTGGCTCGTGCCGGTGCTCATCGGCCTGTCGATGACAGCCGTGTCACCGGTCAACCCGTGGGGCTTCGAGGTGCCGCCGTGGTATCTCCCGCTCCCCTGCACGATGGCCTGCGGCATCCTCTACATCCTCCTCTCGAAGTTCGCCAGCGGCCGGGCCGCGGCGGCCGCCTGATTCCGGGAGCCCAAAGCCGTGACGACCTCTGAAAAATCCCCCTACCATACGCCGGCCAAGGTTGTCGGGCTGGCGGCCCTTGCCGGCACGATCCTTCCGCCGGTGGCGTTTCTCTGCGGGGTGATGCCGCTCGATACCGTGAAGGGGATCATGCTTGTCTCCACGATCCTGTGGTTCGTGGCGGCGCCATGGTGGATGAAGGTTGACTGACAGCCTCGGGGCGCGGGCCGGCTGCGGTGGATGGGGCCGGGAATCGGGAGCCCGGCGGGTTCGTACCTACTCATGAAGGAGCTGTCATGCGCAATCGCGATGCGGCGTGGGGCGCGGTGGTGGTTGCCATCGGCGTCGTGACGGGGGCTCTCGGTCGACAGGCTTTCGCGGACGATCCAGACGCGTCCGCTGGGGGCGAGCGCAGCCCGATCGTGCACTACGACGTCGTGCCGACTCGGATCGTCTGGCAGAGTGCGAAGGGGGTGGGGAGCCCCGAGTCGCTCCTCAAGGCGCAGCCCCCCCAGCCGCTCCTCGCCTCGCCCGTCCCCCCCTGCACGCTGACGGCGAGCGATGAAGGGCCCGCCGGTGTGCTCCTCGACTTCGGTCGCGAGCTCCAGGGGCATGTCGAGCTCTACACACCGCTCGCCCCCACGAAGGATCCCGTCCGCGTCCGCGTTCGCTTCGGGGAATCGGCAAGCGAAGCGATGGCCGACCTCGGCGACAGGAACGCCCAGAACGATCATGCCAACCGCGATTCCATCGTCACGCTCCCTTGGCTGGGAACGCAATCGATCGGCCCGAGCGGCTTTCGCTTCGTGCGGATCGATGCGATCGATCCAGGGAAGACGGTCATGCTCTCGCAGGTCCGGGCGAAGCTCGGCGTTCGCGATCTTCCCCGGATCGGCTCCTTCCGCTCGAGCGATCCGCGCCTCGACCGGGTCTGGCAGGTGGGGGCCGACACGGTCCATCTCTGCATGCAGGACTACCTCTGGGACGGCATCAAGCGCGATCGTCTCGTGTGGATCGGCGACATGCATCCGGAGTTTCGCTCGATCGAGGCCGTCTTCGGCCATGACGATGTCGTGCCGATGTCGCTCGATCTGACGCGTGACGCCACGCCGGTCACCGAGTGGATGAACGGGATCTCGAGCTATTCGATGTGGTGGGTGTTGATCCACGAGGAGCTGTGGATGCATCGGGGCGACCGGGCCTATCTCGAGGCCCAGCGGCCGTATCTCACGAAGCTCCTCGAACGGCTCGCGGCGCTTGTCGGCGCGGATGGTCGCGAGCGGATCGACGGGATGCGGTTTCTCGACTGGCCGAGCTCGCCAAACCAAGAAGGGGTGACAGCCGGCCTCCAAGGGCTGCTCGTGATGACGCTCGATGCCGGAGCGCGGCTCATGAACGAGCTTGGGGATGACTCCGTGGCGGGCTTGTGTCGGGAGGCAGCCGATCGGGGGCGGAAGGTGGTGCCTGATGTGAATGGCTCGAAGTCGGGAGCGGCGCTGCTGGCCCTCGCCGGGATGCGCGACGCGAAGGAGACGGCGCAGAACACGCTCCTCCCCGGCGGGCCGGCTGGGGTGTCGACGTTTTACGGGGTCTATGTCCTCGAGGCGCTCGCCGAGGCGGGGGAGATCGATGCTGCCCTCGATCTGATTCGGGTCTACTGGGGAGGGATGCTCGACCTCGGGGCGACGACACTGTGGGAGGATTTTGAGCTCGCCTGGACGGACAATGCCGGCCGGATCGACGAGCTCGTGCCGCCGGGAAAGAAAGACATCCACGGCGACTGCGGCGCCTACTGCTACGAGGGCTTCCGTCACAGCCTCTGCCACGGCTGGGCGAGCGGGCCGACGTCGTTCCTCTCGCGCCGCGTCCTCGGGGTCACGGTCGCCGCGCCAGGGATGACGAAGCTCCGGGTCGAGCCGCGGCTCGGCAAGCTGCAGTGGGCCGAGGGAACCTACCCGACGCCTCGGGGCCCGCTCTTTGTCCGTCATGAGAAGCGCCCCGATGGGAGCGTTGCCACGACGATCCGGGCCCCTGAAGGGATCGAGATTGATGGCCCTCCCGGGGCGGCGATCGAGTCTGCCGCGTTCGTGCTTCCCCAGTCGTCGGGTGAGCGGTATGGCGGTCTTACGCCGCCGGCCGACGGGCTTCTTCCGCAGGGCTTGCTCTGTGAATGGCTCACCGATCCTGCCGGCATCGACGCCCGGGCCCCGCGGCTCTCTTGGCGCTCCGAGGGAGGCCCCAACAGCCGCCGCGGCCTGCGACAGACGAAGTATCAGATCCTCGCTGCCTCGGCTCCCGGGCTGCTCGAGCCGGGGAAGGCCGATCGGTGGGATTCCGGGATCGTGGTATCGGACGAGACGCTCTCGATCGTGTGGAGCGGCAAGCCGCTCGCTTCCGGCGAGCGTGTCCATTGGACGGTGCGGGTGTGGGACGAGGCTGGCGTGCCTTCCCGGTTTGCTTCTCCGGCCGCGTTTCCGACCGGCCAGCTCGACGCGAACGACTGAAAGGGGACGGGTTCTCGACCCCCGACCGCATGCCGATCGACGCCGATCCCGCCACGCTCCTTCTCCGCGCGGCGCGGCGCTCCTCGCCAGGCGAGTCCTCGCCACGGTAGTCCTCGCCAAGGACAGCCCTCCGGCCGGGCACGCCTTCGTCGTCGACGATCATTCCGGCCCGGTCGCTGCCGGCTTGCCGGTCATCGGCTGGCGACGTCGCGCCAGGCCAGGCCGAAGCGGGCGAGGTATTTGCGGAGCCGGTCGGCATCGTTGGGGCTTGCCTTGGCCTGCCGCGAGACCGCGAACAGTTCGCGGCCGGCGGCGGAGAGCGACCGCGACCGCCTGCAGACGTCAACGACCGCGCCCAACTGGAGCCGATCGAAGAGGTCGAGCGTGACCAGCCGCTCCCGGGGCAGCAGGGCTGCCAGGGGATCGTCGGCCGCCCCGCCGGCTCCATCGCCCCCCCACGCTTCCAGCAGCCGATCGATCTCCTCGTCGACGTCGGCCCGGCCGATTCGGCTCGAGGGGGCGAGCGTCGCCATCCGGGTGACGGCGGCGGAGAGATCGCGGAAATTGCCCGGCCAGGGGGCGTCGGGGGCCTCGGCGAAGGCGAGGAATCGTTCCCGGGCCTCGCGATTGATCGTCACGCGCCGACCGCTCCGCGCGGCGAATCGGTCGAGCTCGTAGTCGAGATTCGGCGCGATGTCCTCGCGGCGGGCGGCGAGGCCGGGAAGACTGAAAGTCCACAGATCGATGCGGGCGAGGAGATCGGCACGGAATCGGCCGACGTTCACCGCTGCCGAAAGATCGGCGTTCGTGCCGGCCAGAAGCTGGAAATCGCTTGCCACCTCGGTGTCGGAGCCGACCGGGAGGAAGCGCCGCTCCTCGATCGCCCGGAGGAGCATCGCTTGTTCGTCGAGGCCGAGCTCACCGATCTCGTCGAGAAACAGCATCCCCCCGTCGGCCGCGCGGAGGAGGCCGGCCCGGGCCGCCGCGGCACCGGTGAAGGCACCGCGGGCATGGCCAAACAGCGCCGACATCGCCTGATCGCCGCGCAGCGTAGCGCAGTTGACCTCGACAAAATCCCCCCTCACCTGCTCGCGACGCCGCTTGAGCTCATAGATCCGCCGCGCCAGGTGTGACTTGCCGGCGCCGGTGGGGCCGGTGAGGAGGATCGGCAAAGGGCTTGCCACGGCGACCCGCTCGATCCGCCCGATGAGAGCATTGAAGGCGGGACTGCGGGTGTCGATCCCCGACTTGAGGAACGACAGATCCTCGCGCTGCTCGAGGGCAAAGCGGGCGGCGATCGAATCGTAGCGGGAGAGGTCGAGATCGATCGTCCGCCACTGCCCGGCGTCGGCACGTCCCCGACGGGGAGGGGAGCACTGGAGGAGACGCCCGGGGAGATGCCGCGACTCGGTGAGGAGAAACAGGCAGATCTGCTGGACGTGGGTGCCGGTGGTGATGTGGACGAGGTAGTCCTCGTCATCGGTCCGGAAGCGCATCGATCGGGCGAAGCCATGGAGCGACGCGAACACCTCCTCGAAGTCCCACGGATCGGCGACGCCGATCTCGTGGAGCGTGAGAGTCGTTTCTGGGGAGACGGTGCGGATGTCGCTGACCACGCCCGCGGCCAGATCCCGCTCCGCAGGAAGGTGGATCAGTTCGAGCCGATCGACGACGAGATCCTCATGCTGGCACAACGCCACCGTCGGCCGCCACCGCGACCAGCGGTCTTCTGACTGCCCGGCGTCGAGCCGGCCGCCGAGGATCCCGACAACGACGGTGGGGCGGCGATAGTTCATAGACATAAAGATAAACAACGATGTTTGAAGATCGAATCGTTGGTGAAGGGGCGCGGGAGAAGGTCCGCGAATTGTGTCGTAAAGTACGCGGCAGCAATGTTTTGTGGCGGATTGAAAAAAGGCGTCTATCTGAGGCACGGCACGTGCCCCAGGAGTCCTCCTGAGGTCGCCAATCGGTGGCGACCGACCCGTTCGGCAGCCGGTTTCTGCCGCGGGACAGAGAATGCCCCGGTCAGCATCCCTTCGGAAGGCAGTCCCATGCACGAGATCATCTCCACCGGTGAAGCGACCGGAATCCTCCCCACCGGCGCCGCAACGAAGCCGATCACGGTGATCGGCACGCCGGCGATCCGCGCGTCGTTCGACGCCATCTGCCTCCAGCAGTCGGTCAATTCCCGCCTCGCCCCCGGCGTCACCGATCTCGTGCTCAATCCCGACGGCCACTGCGGCTACGGGGCCCCGGTCGGCTGTGTGCTCGTCTCACCGACGCACGTCTATCCCGGTCCTGTCGGGGTCGACATCAAGTGCTCGATGAGCCTGCTCCAGTTCGATCTCCCCGAGATGGCGATCGCCGACAAGACCGTCCGCCGGGCCCTGATCACGGCCGTTTGTGACCGGATCCCCACCGGCGCCGGGCGCGGGCAGCGGCATGTGAAAAAGGGACGCGAGGTGTCGACCGACAGCGGACGGCGGCTCCTCGTCGAGGGGGCCTCCGAGGAGGTCTGCGCCGACCTCGGCATCCCGCCGGAGTGGGCGTCGCGCTGCGAGGATGCCCGCCACGACGGCCACGATGGCACGAGCGGCGCCCTCGGCGCCCGCCTCGAGCGTCATCTCGATCGGGGCAGCATCAACAACTTCCATGCGAAGATCGCCCAGCTCGGCTCCTACGGCGGCGGTAACCACTTCGGCGAGTGCGAGGTGGTGCACGTGGCCGACAGCGACCGGGCGCGTCGTGTGGCCGAGGTCTTCGGGCTCCGGGACGGCAAGGTGGCGTTTCTCTCTCACTGCGGCTCGCGCGGCCTGGGGCACACGCTTGCCACGGGGCAGTTCCGCGACCTCCAGGAGCGCTTTGCCCGCTGGGATATCCCTCTTCCTGGCGGCGATAAGGAGCTCGTCTACGCGCCGCTGGGGACGCCCGAGGCCGACGCTTATCTCGACGACATGGCCCTCGGTGCCAACTTCGCCACCCTCAACCACCTTCTCATCAATGCCCTCGTCCTCGAGGCCTTCCGCGAGGTGATTCCCGGCATTGAGGGGGAGCTCGTCTATTTCATCAGCCACAACATCGCCCGCCGCGAGGTTGTCGCCGGCCAGCCGACGTGGGTCCACCGCAAGGGGGCGACGCGCGCCTTCCCGGCCGGTCACCACGCCCTGGCCGGCACCCGCTACGCCGACACCGGCCATCCGATCCTGCTCCCGGGTAATCCCCAGGCCGGTTCGTGCGTGATGGTGGCCGATCCCGGCGCGGAGCGCTCCTGCCACAGCGTCAACCACGGTGCCGGCCGCAGGCTGGGACGGAAAGCGGCGATCCGCTCCCTCGATCAGGCGGCCATCGATCGGTCGTTCGCCGAGCAGGACATCCTCTCCAACTGCCGCCAGTATCCGCGCGACGAGGCCCCGGCGGCCTACAAGGATTTCGACGAGGTCCTCAAGAGTGTGAAGCTGGCCGGATTGGCGAGCGAAGTGGCCCGGCTGCGCGCCCGGTTTGTCATCAAGGATGGAGACAAGGCCGATGATTGACCAGAAGCCGATCGAGGCCGGCAGGGCGATCCACGTCGATGGCGCCCAGGGAGAAGGGGGCGGTCAGGTTCTCCGGTCGTCGCTGGCGCTGGCGATGATCACCGGCCGGCCGGTGATCATCGAGCGGATCCGGGCCGGGCGCGACAAGCCGGGGCTGATGCGCGCCCACCTCACGGCCGTCGAGGCAGCGGCGGCGATCAGCGGCGCGACGGTGGAAGGAGCTGACGTCGGCTCCGGGCGGATCGCCTTCACCCCGGGCCCGATCCGCGCAGGGGTGCACACCTTCAGCGTCGGCACCGCCGGGAGCGGCACCCTCGTGCTGCAGACGATTCTCCCGGCGCTCCTCGTGGCCCCGGGGCCGTCGAGCGTGACGATCGAGGGGGGCACGCACAACCCCTGGGCGCCGACGTTCGACTTCCTCGACCGGGTCTACCTGCCGCTGGTGCGGAGGATGGGTCCGGTCGTCACCGCAACGCTCGGGCGCCACGGCTTCTTCCCCGCCGGTGGCGGGCGGTTTCATGTCGCCGTGGAGCCGTGCGGCGGCCTTGCCGGTATCGATCTGCTCGAGCGTGGCGAGGTGATCGCGCGGCAGGTGCGGGCGCTGGTGAGCAATCTCCCGGCAGGGATCGGTTATCGCGAGGTCCGTCGGGTGATCGGACGGCTCTCATGGGATCCGGACTACGGCCAGACCGACGCCGTCGTCGCGCACGGGCCGGGGAACGTCGTTGAAGTGGAGATCGAGTCCACCGGGCTGACGGAGCGGTTCACGGCCTTCGGTCGCACCGGGACGAGCGCCGAGCGCGTCGCCGACGAGCTGGTCGGGGAGGTCCGCGACCATCTCGCCCTCGGGGTGCCGGTCGGCCGTCACCTCGCCGATCAGCTCCTCCTCCCGCTGGGGATCTCGGCCTGGATGCCGGCGGTCGGCGGACGCGCGCGGGGAGGGGCCTTTCGCACCGGGCCGCTGTCGCGGCATGCCACCACGCACATCGACGTGCTCCGGCAGTTCCTCGGGGTGCGGATCGAGGTCGCACCCGAGCTTGACGGCCGCGTCTGCCTGGTGCGCGTCAGACCTCCGCTCTGATCGGTCGAGCTTTCACGTCTCGGCGTATTCCGCCAGCAGGCTCTCGATCCGGGCGAAGACCTCGGCCATCAGGGCCGCGTCGGGGAGGAGCGTGACGCGGAAGTGGTCGCGGTAGGGGACGTTGAAGCTCGACCCCGGGGCGACAAGGACATGCTTCCGCTCGAGGAGATCGAGGGCGAAGGCCTGATCCGAGAAGTCGTCCCCGGCAGCCCCGAGTCTGTCGGTGCGGACGCGGACGAATCCGTACATCGCCCCCTCCGGGGCTTGAAGCGTGAGGAACCGGCTTTTGCTCACCGCGTCGAGGAGCGCCGCACGGGTGGCATGGAGCCGGCCGCCGGGACGGGTGAGGTCGAAGATCGACTGATGGCCGCCGAGCGCCGTCTGCACGGCGTACTGCCCCGGAACATTCGAGCACAGGCGCAGCGAGGCGAGGAGCTCGACCGCCTGGAGGTAGTCGCGGGCATGCTCGCGCTCCCCCGACACGCTCATCCACCCGACCCGCAGCCCACACGCCCGGTAGATTTTCGAGAGCCCGCCGAAGGAGAGGCAGAGCGTGTGTCGGGCGAGGGTCGCCAGCGGCACAAATGCCGCATCGCCGTAGAGCATCTCGTCGTAGATCTCGTCGGCGCACGCCACGAGATGGTGCTGCTCAGCGATCGCCGCGAGCCCGGCGAGGACCTCGCGTGGATAGACGGCGCCGGTGGGATTGTTGGGATTGATGACGACGATCGCCCGCGTCCGTTCGGTGACGAGCTTCGCCACCTCAGCGGGATCGGGGACGAAGCCATGCTCCGGCCGGCAGGGATAGTGGACCGCGTTGGCACCGTGGATCACGACCGACGCCGTCCAGAGGGGGTAGTCGGGGCTGGGAACGAGGACCTCGTCGCCCGGGTTCAACAACGCTCGCATGGCGATCATGATCAGCTCGGAGACGCCGTTGCCGATGAACACCTCGTCGGCGGTGACATCCATCACACCCCGGGTTTGCTGCTGCATGACGACCGCCTCGCGGGCCGGGAAGATCCCCTTCTGGTGCGAGTAGGGATCGGCCTGGTGAAGATTCTCCACGATCGCCCGGCGCATCGATTCGGGCATCCGGAAGCCGAAGGCGCCAGGGTTGCCGATGTTCAGCTTGACGATCTCGTGTCCGGCCCGTTCGAGCTGCTCGGCCCGGCGCGCCAGCGCCCCACGGATCTCGTATTTGACGTCGTGGAGGTGCTCGGAGGCGCGGAGAGGGGGTAGGCTCATGGCGGGCGATTGCCGTGGGGCAGGTTTGGCGACGGGGCCGCAGGGCGCTGGATAGCCCTGCAAGCCTAGCATCAGCCCCCGGTCGGCGGCAGGCGTTCGGATCGGCCGGGGGGGACACGTGATTGAGGGGCACGAGCGCCCCGCGTGACATTGTTCCGGGGATCTCGCCCCGGCTTTCAGTTCCCGGTAATGCCAGGTGTGGGGAGATTGCAATGCCATTTCTGCTGTTTCTCGGTGGCGTTTTTCTCCTCGGCTGGTTCCTCGTGCCGATCGTGACCCTTCTGGCAGTCTGGAGGCTCGAGAGAGAGCAGGGGGACGGCTTTCGCCGCTTGACCAAGCGGCTCGATGCCCTGGAAGACTTCCGCCGCCCGGCCGCCGCTTCTGCCCCGACCGTCGCCGCACGCTCGGCCGATCTCCGTCCGCCCGCCATCGCCGCCGACAGGGCGGCGGCGGAAACGACCCTCAACCCGGCGCTTCCCCCCATCCCGGCGCCGCCGTCGGCGCCCGAGATCTCCCCAGACACGCCCTGGCAGCAGCCGCCGCAACTTCCGGACCGCGCGGGGACGACTCCGGCCGAACGGCTCGCTGCCAACGAACGGTTTGCCAATGGGGGGCGTCCGGCGCCTCTCCCCCGCCAGCCGCTGCCGCCGCTGCCGCCGCGGCAGCCGAGTGCCTTCGAAAAGGCCGCCCAGGAGACCCTCGGGAAAATCTGGAACTGGATCATCGTCGGTGAAGAGCATGTGCCAAAGGGGGTGTCGCCGGAGTTTGCCGTCGCCAGCCAATGGCTTCTGCGGATCGGCGTGATCACGCTCCTCTTTGGGATCGGCTTCTTTCTCAAGTATTCGATCGACAAGGGCTATCTGGGGCCTGCATCCCGCGTGGGGCTGACCGTGATCACCGGCTTGGCCATGCTCGTCGGTGGCACCCGCCTCCTCGGCCGCCGCTACCACGCTCTCGGCCAGGGGCTGATGGGAGGGGGCCTGGCTGCCCTCTACTTCGCGGTCTTCGCCGCGCATCAGATGTTCGATCTGATCGGTGCCGTTCCCGCCTTCGGCCTGATGGTGCTGGTCACGGTGCTTGCCGGCGGGATCGCCGTCGCCTTCGACTCGATGCTCGTCGCCGTTCTCGGGATCATCGGCGGCTACGCCACGCCGTTCATGCTCGAATCGACCCCGACGAGCCTCACGCCGCTGTTCTCCTATCTGCTCATTCTCGGCTGCGGCGTCCTCGGCCTTTGCGTCCGGAAGAACTGGCCGCTGGTCAACATGCTCGCCTTCGTCGGCACCTGGGGGCTCGTCGTCCCGGCGATCCGCGATCCGGCGCTCTCCACCCCGGACCGGTTCTGGGCCGTGTTCCCTTTCCTCGTCGGCTACTTCCTCCTCTTCTCGACCGCCACGTTCCTCTTCAAGATCGTCCGCGGGGTGAAGTCCGATCTCTTCGACCTCATCGCGCTGATGCTCAATGCCGCGGTGTTCTTCACCGTCGGCAGCGGGATGATCAACCAGGCCTACGGAGAGGCCTACGGCCGTCAGCCGGTCGCGCTGCTTGCCGTAGCGATGGCGGCCTTCTACGCCGCCCACGTCTGGATCGTGCTCCAGCGTCGCTTGATCGACCGCGAGCTCATCGTCTCCTTCCTCGGCCTGGCGTCGTTCTTTGTCACGATCACGATGCCGCTGGTCCTCTCCCAGCAGTGGGTGACCGCGAGCTGGGCGATCCAGGCGGTCATCATGCTGTGGATGGCCGAACGGCTCGGGAGCCGGTTCCTGCGGCTCGCCGCCAGCGCCGTTCTGGGGCTCGTACTCTGCCGGTTCTTCGTCCTCGATCTCGGCAGGACATTCCGGCCCGGGAGCGTGGTCGACGACATGCCGGTGGGCGAGTTCACCGTCACCCTCCTCGGCCGGATCATCTCCTTCGGAATCCCGATCGCCTGCCTCGGGATCGCGGCCTGGTTTTTCCGGCGGGCGGCCGTTGCCGAAGCGGCCGGCTCGGCCGAGCGCGAGCTGCCGATCGCTCCGGGCAACGACATCGGGGATGTGTCATTCCCCTCGTTTGCCGAGGTCGCGGCGGCCACGATCGTCGCGATGACGGTCATCTACCTCCACCTCGAGGTCGATCGGACCATCGGCTTCCTCCACATGCCTCTCCGCCTGCCGATGCTCACGATCCTCTGGCTCGGCGGGGCGATGTTCCTCTTCAGCCGCATCCGCGTCTGGGGGGAGGCGATCGGGGTTCCCCTCTTCGTCGCCGCCGTCGCCGCCGTCATCCTCAAGCTCTGCCTGTGGGATCTGCCGTCGTGGGGACTGCGCGAAGACTTCGTCTACGCCGGAGCCTGGTCCGGCCACGAGGCGCTCATGCGGCTGGTCGATTTCGGGGCGGTGACCGGGTTCCTCGTTGCGATCACCGCCCTGGCCACTACCCGCAGGCCGCTGGCGACGCTCCAGCAGGCATCGGCTGTTGCCGCGGTCGCCACGCTCCTCTCCTGGAGCACCCTCGAGGTCAATTCGTACCTGGCCACCTTCGCCCCTGGACTCCGGGCGGGGGGCGTGTCGATCACCTGGGCCCTGTTCGCCCTCGCCTTCCTCGTGGTCGGCATCCGTCACCGACTCTCTGCCCTCCGCTACTGTGGCCTCGCCTTGTTTGGAATCGTCGCGGTCAAGGTGTTCACCAGCGACCTCGACAGCCTCGATTCCTTCTACCGGATCGTCGCCTTCCTGATTCTGGGGGTCCTTCTCCTCTTCGGCTCCTTCCTCTACCTCCGCTTCCGCGAGACGTTTTCGATTGAGCCGGAGCCGGGGCGCTCGATCGATTCGGACATGGATCGATCGCTTCCGCCCGCGGAGGCGAACGGACCGGACGGCCGCCGCGACAGCGGTGAGCGCCGGTCCGATCCAACCACCGAAGACCACCACGACACGGAGAACGACGCATGACCCGCCATTCCCCCCTCGGCCGCCTCCTCGTCGTGATCCTCGCCGCCGTCGGCCCGTGCCATGCCCACGCCGCCCCGGTCGATCAGCTCCGCTATCGGCGCCCGATCGCCGTTGACGCCTCCGGAGGCGAGGAGCTCGTCGCCGTCGGTCTCGATGCGGAGGTGGCGGCGGCGACCGAAACCGGCTTTCCCGACCTCCGCGTCATCGACGGCGCTGGGCAGGAAGTGTCGCGGATTGTCCGCCGGGCCAGCGTCGTGAAGATGCGGAGCGTGAGGCGGTCGTTCCCTGTGCATCAAACGCGGCTCAAACCGCTCCCCGGCGGCGGCCTCGAGATCGAGCTCACGATCGACCCCGAGAAACATCCCGTTTCGATCGACGGATTCCGGATCGAGACACCACTTCGCAACTTCGAGCAAGCTGTCCAGGTGCAGCGGCTCGACGAGGCCGGCGGTTGGAAATCGGTCGGTGACGAAGCCCTTCTCTTCGACTACTCGCAGTACATGGATACGCGCCAACTCGACGTGCCCCTTCCGAAGGAGCCGCGGCTCCCCGCCGGCGGCACCTGGAGAATCACCGTCGACGAGCCGACGATCGAGCAGCAGTCGACCCTCTCCGAGGTCGTTCGGACCCTCGAGGGAACTGCCGAGACGAGTCGGAAGGAGAAGACGATCGTCGCCCGGCAGCCGTTTCGGATCGACTCGATCCAGGCCTGGCACACCGACGAGGCAGCCGAGGTCAAGGCTGCCGACGGCATCGAGATGCCGGTTGCGGCGTTTCGCGTCGAGGAGGAACCGGAGGAGAAGCGGACGCGAGTGCGGGTGACGAGCGGTCGGGAACCAATCACCGCCCTGCGGCTCTCGGTTGCCGACCGCAATTTCGGCAGGCCTGTCCGGGTGGAAGCTCCGCAGACCGCGACCAGGAATCGTGAGGCCGGCAGCCGCCCACCGCCGATCCTCGGGGCGGCCCGTGTCCACCGCATCGATCTTCGCGGGATCAGTTCCGAGGCGCTTGCCATCACGATCCCGGAGTCTCGGTACCCTGACTACGAGATCGTGATCGACAACGCCGATAGCCCACCGCTCGACATCACCGGCGTGACGGCGGTCGGCCCGGCCTACGAGGTGGTGTTTCTCGCCCGGCCGGGGATGGCCTATCGGTTGGCCTATGGCGTCGGAAGCGCTGAGGATCGCTCCTTCGCAACGCCGCAGTACGACACGGTGGCGATCGACGCCGCCCTCGGCGCCGGGAAGGTGCCCCTGGAGGGAGCGCTCGGCGCGGCCGAGGAGGTCGCGGTCGTGCCGGTCGAGCGGCCGTGGCTCGCCCGGCTGTTCGGCGATCCCTGGCTGATCGGCGGGACGATCCTCGTCCTGGCCGTGCTCCTCGGGTTCTCGCTGTTCACGGCGGCCAAGCGTCTCGACGGCACCCCGTGAGGTCAGACGGTCTGCCGGAAGGCCGGGAAGACGGCAAAGTCGAAGACGACGACGCGCTCGAGACAGGGGACGACGATCGCCTTGACGCGCTCGTGCTCCGGGTGGGGAAGGTAGGTGTCGCGGGCGGAGGCGCTGTCAAAGGTCATGATGAAGCCGTGGGTGAAGCCGTCGTCGAGCCCCTCGGGGCTGTCGTACGCGCCGTGGATCATGTCGACGAGCCCGGGAATCCTCCCCACCATCCCCCGCATCTCGGCGAAGCAGTGGTCGATCTGGGCGGGGGTGATCCCCGGCTTGAAGACGAAGACGCCGAAATGCTTGACCTGCGACACGGGGTGCTCCCTGGAAACTCCCCCGACCGGACGATGACCGGGGCCGATTGTTCCCAGATCATACCGCCAGCGGGGCAGCCATCCGACGCCTGTGCCGTCAGCCGGCAAACGGCGGCTGCCCGGTCGCCTCGAGGACCGCCAGCCACAGATCGCCGTCGGGGGCGACCTGGTTGCGGTGACTGACGGCCAGCGGCATCGGAATATGGACGAACCGGCCCCGGTAGCGCCCCACGACGAGCTCCGTTCTGCCCGCCATCGCCGCATGGACGGCGTTCTGGGCGAGCCGGAGGCAGTAGACGCTGTCATAGGGATTGGCGCGCACGCTCCGCACGGCGTAGCTCGGGTCGATGTACTTCAGATTCAGCTCGATGCCGGCGGCGGCGAAGTGGTCGGTGATCCTCGTTTGGAGGAAGCGGCCGATGTCGAGGAGCTTGCGGTTGCCCGAGGCATCGACCGCGCCGTCGGCCATGGGCATCAGTTCCTGCCCCGCCCCCTCCGCCGCCACGATCACGGCGTGCCCGCGCGTTTTCACGCGCTCGAGGAGATGCTCGAGCAGCCCGCCGGGGCCGTCGAGACAGAAGGGAACCTCCGGGATCAGCACGACGTTGGCGTCGGATTGGGCGAGCGCCGCGTAGCAGGCGATGAAGCCGGAGTGCCGCCCCATGAGCTTCACCAGGCCGACGCCGTTGGGGGAAGCCTTGGCCTCGACGTGCGCCCCCTGGATCGCCTTCGCCGCTTCGCCGAACGCGGTCTGGAAGCCGAAACTCTGGTCGATGTAGGGGATGTCGTTGTCGATCGTCTTCGGCACGCCGACGACGGCGATCCGCAGGCCGCGATCGGCGATGACGCGGGCGATCGCCATGGCTCCGCGGAGCGTGCCATCGCCGCCGACGACGAACAGAGCGCTGATGTTCATCCGCTCCAGGCAGTCGACGATCGCCTCCGGATCCTGCCCGCCGCGCGACGTGCCGAGGATCGTCCCGCCGTCCTCTTTGGCCGTGCTCACGCTCGACGGGGCGAGATCGAGGACGTCGTGGCCGTAGCGGGGGATGAAGCCCTGGTAGCCATTGCGGAAGCCGTGGATCCGCGTCACGCCGTAGTGGAAGGTCATCTCCATGACGATCCCCCGGATGCAGTCGTTGATCCCCGGGCAGAGCCCGCCGCAGGTGACGATCCCGACGCGGGTCTTGGCCGGATCGAAGAAGATCCGCTGCCGCGGCCCGGCCGGCTCGAAGCCGGGCAGATCGGCAACGGCGAGGCCGGAGGCGGCCACGCTGCTGGCGGTGTCGTGGAACAGGACCCGGTCGGTCTCCTCGACGTAGTGGACGCTTGTCCGCCGCGATTCGAGGAACGGCCGCAGCGGCGAATCGATCCGGCAGGGGCCGAGCGTCGGCACCGCCAGAGCCGCGGCGAGGTCTCCTTCGGGGGCCGGTGACATGGCGCTGGTCTCCGCTGGGGCTAACCGGTCGTCCGCATCCCGGCCGCGATCCCCTGGACGCAGAGTCGCAGAAGTCCACGCGGCTCGTCCTCTCCCGGAGCGGCAGGTGGGGCGGCACGGCGGCGGCGCATGAACTCGATCTGGATCAGATTCAACGGATCGACGAAGGGGTTGCGCATCTCGATCGACCGGCGGAACCACGGCGTCGTCGCCAGGAGCTCGCCGCCACCGACGATGTCGAGGATCCCCTGCCGGGCCCGGTCGCGTTCGGCCGCGATCCGCTGCCAGATCCGCCGGCGGACATCCGCATCGTCGGTGAGCTCCGAGTAGCGCTGCGCGATCGCCATGTCGGCCTTGGCCAGCGCCAGGGTGGCGTTGTCGATCGTCGCCTGGAAGAAGGGCCACTGCCGGTACATGTCGTGGATCCGCTGCCAGCCGTGGCGATCGTCGTATTTGACTTCCGTCAGGGCCGTTCCCAGGCCGTACCAGGCGGGGATCATGCAGCGGCTCTGCGTCCAGGCGAACACCCAAGGGATGGCCCGCAGATCGTCGAGCGATCGGCCCGCGTCGCCGCGCCGCCGCGATGGCCGTGAGCCGATGGGAAGATTCTCGATCTCCTCGATCGGCGTCGTCTGCTCGAAGTAGCCGATGAAGCCCGGCTGATCGACGAGCTCCCGGTAGATCGAGTACGACCGCGCTGCCATCTTCTCGAGCAGATCGGTCCACTCTGGCCGTGGCGTCGTCCGCCGGGTCGTGGAGGCGATGAGCGTCGCCCAGGTGACCTGTTCGAGGTGGCGCCCGGCGATCTGGGGGTCGTCATAGCGTTCCGCGAGCACCTCCCCCTGCTCGGTGAGCCGGAGGCTGCCGTCGAGCGATTCCGAGGGGAGCGAGAGGATCCCGCGCGCCGCCGGGCCACCGCCGCGGCCGAGCGAGCCGCCGCGGCCATGGAAGAAGGTGATCTTCACGCCCCTGACCGCGGCCGCTTCGTGGAGCCTTTCCTGCGCCGCCTGGAGGCCCCAACAGGCGGCCAGGTAGCCACCGTCCTTCGTGCTGTCGGAGTAGCCGACCATCACGATCTGGCGGTTGCCCCGGCCGGCCAGATGAGCGGCATAGTCGGTCTGATCGAGGATCCGCGCGAGGGTCTCGTGGCCGTGGGCCAGGTCGTGGATCTTCTCGAGCAGCGGCACGATGGCGATGTCGGACGCTGCCACTTCCTCGCCGCGAGCCCGCGCCCGCCCCTGGGCCCAGCGCCACAGCCAGAGCACGGAGAGGACGTCGGCCGGAGCGCGGGTAAGGCTGACGATCGCCCCCCCCAGACAATCCGGGCCGAACCGGACGACGGCCCGGTGGAGCAGCTCGAAAAGTGCGAGGCTGTCGATCGTGAGCGGGTCGAGGTGCTGTGGGGGAATTGCATCCGAGGTGCCGAGCGATGCCACGAGCGTCGCCAGCCGCGTCTCGGCATCGGCCGCCTCGTAGGCCCCCGCGTTACAGACGCCGGTGGCGGCGAGGATCTGCCCCATGATCCCCTCGTAGGCCCGGGCATCCTGGCGGACGTCGAGCTTGGTCATATGGAGGCCGAAGGTGCGGACGAGATCGACCCAGCGGCGGGGGAGGGAGTCGTCGGGGAGGAGCCGATCGGAAGAGAGGGCGGCGAGGAGATCTTCGGCGTCGGCGACGAACGCGGCGTGCGATGGGTACGCCCCTGGCACCGGGCCGCCGTCGAGCCGCAGTTTCCGCGAGGCCTCGAGCCGGAAGCGGATCATCCGGATCCAGCGTCGAAACGTCTCATGCGGGGCAAGGGACCGCAGAACGTCGCCAAGCTCCTCGTGAGCGGCGGCAAGCGCGTCGAGCTTGGCCGCGAGAACGCGGGAGCCAGCGGTCAGTTCGTCTGACACCGTGAGGAGATCGTGGAGCCGGGCGCACTGCTCGAGGTGGCGGTCGATCGCCTCCTCGCGGAGCCGGTGGAGCGTCTGGCTGGTGACGTCGGCGGTCACGTAGGGATTGCCGTCGCGGTCTCCCCCCATCCACGACCCGAAAGAGAGGAAGGCCGGCACGTCGTCGAGCTCCCCCGGATACCACTCGGCGAGGCCGCGGCGGAGCGATTCGTAGACCCCGGGCACTGCCTCCCAGAGCCGCGGCATGAGCGACAGCCCGCGCTCGACCTCGTCGAGGACACTCGGCCGCGTCGGCCGCAGAAAGGCGGTCTGCCAGAGGACCGCCAGCTCGCCGCGCACATCGGCCTCGATCCGGGAGCGTTCGCGGGGGAGGAGATCGGCCCGGTCGAGCTCCTGGAGGGCGTAGCGCATCCGCCGCAGCTTCGAGCGGATCGAGCGCCGCTTCGCCTCGCTGGGGTGGGCGGTGAAGACGAGCTCCACCGAGAGCCGCTCGAGCGCGGCGGCGACGTCGGCGGCGCGGAAGCCGAGCGACTTCAGCTCGCCGATCGCCGCGGCCGGGGATTCGGCCGGCGCTTCCGGGTGGCGATCACGTTCCCGTTCCCGCAGGACCCGGACGCGCTGCCGGTCCTCGGCGATGTTGGCGAGATCGAAATAGATCGAGAACGCTTCGGCCACGAGCCGGGCCTTGACGACGTCGAGCCCCTCGATGCACTCGGCGAGCGCCGCCTCGGCCCCCTGCTTCCCGGCCCGGCGGTCGTGGGCAAGCGTCCGGATCCACTCCACGAGCCGGGCGACATCCTCCCCTGCCTGATCGACGATCACCTGTCCGAGAAGGGAGTCGAGGAGCCGCACGTCGCGGAGGAGGAGATCATCGTCAGGCACGGGGTGTTTCCGGAGATGGGGAAGGGAACGGGAAGGGAGGCAGGGAGAGAATAGACCTAAGAGAATAGACCTAGAGGAGCGCGATCGAGGAGGGCACCGCCAGCGCCGGCCGGAGCGAGGCCGCACACCGAACGACTACCCCTGCAAACCCCGCGCCGGGGGAGGGGGGATGTTCTCGGAACGCAACGGAGACCGATTCTCGCAGAAAATCTTCCCAGGCACTGACGCTTTCCGGCCCCGACTGCTCCTTGAAAGGCAATCGGTGCCACGCAAGTGGGCAGCCTCGCAAGCCTGTCGGCTGGTAGACTCTCCCCCTCGCATCACCACCCTCTCCGCGGGGCCCCGAGCGTGCCGACGGTCGATCGCCCTTCTGTTCCTGACAGCCTTCCCCCGCCCGCCGCACGGGGCTGGGGCCTCCCCGATGGGGCGCTGCTGGGAGTGGCCCTCGCGGCCTGGGGCTGGCTCCTGTCTGGGCTCTGGGACTGCCCCGCCGAGATCGCGGGCTTGGCGCTGGCGGTGCCACTCCTGGCGGGGGTGGGCCTGGGGGTCGACCGGCTCGCGGGGGGCCAGTGGGCGGGCCTGGGGGTCGTCGCGATGGCGCTCGTCGGTTTCGCGGCCCTCGTGGGTCTGACCGGCGCGAGTCCACAGACCCTCGCCGGATTCATTCTCGGGCTGGTCAAGCCGGTTGGCTGGACAGGGGATCATCTCCTCCTGCGGTGTGTCCCCCTGATGATGGTCGTGGCCCATCGCTGGCGCCCCACGTGGCCGGGGGCGCTGGTCTCGGCGCTTGGCGTGAGTGCGTTTCTGGGGATCGGCCTCATGATCCTCCACGCCGCCGGATGAGCGGAGCGGTGCGATCGCTGGTACACTCCTTCTCCCGCCTGCAATCACACCGACCACGGCCCCGCCCGCCGACCACGGCTCTGCCCATCAACGAACGGCCCGCCCTCTTGACCATCGATCCCCCCGTCGCCGCGGAGGCCGCCGACGGCGCTGCGGCCGTGACCTTCGCGTCGCTCGGCCTCTCCCCGGAGCTTGTCCGCGCGGCCGAGAAGCTCGGCTGGCTCGTCCCCTCTCCGATTCAGGCCCGCGCCATCCCCGCGCTGCTGAGTGGCTCCGACGTCGTCGGCCAGTCGCAAACCGGCTCCGGGAAGACGGCGGCGTTCTGCATGCCGGCGATCGAGCGGGTCGATCCCACCTCGAAGAAGACCCAGGTGCTGATCCTCGTCCCCACCCGGGAGCTGGCGACGCAGGTCGCGGCGGAGGCGGAGAAGCTCGCCTCCTTCAAGAAGGGGGTCCGAACCGTGACGGTCTACGGCGGGGCCTCCTACGAACGGCAGTTCGCCGATCTGGGGCGGGGAGCCCAAATCGTCGTCGGCACGCCGGGAAGGCTCGTCGATCTCCTCGGTCGCGGTAGCCTCGATCTCTCCGCGATCAAGGTCCTCGTCCTCGACGAGGCCGATCGGATGCTCGACATGGGCTTCAGCGAGGATCTCGAGAAGCTCCTGGCCGCGGCCTCGCCCGAGCGCCAGACGGTGTTCTTCTCCGCCACTTTCCCGCCGGCGATCCGCGGGCTCGTCGAGCATCATGCCCGTTCCCCCCGTGAGATCCGCGTCGACCGGGCCCGTGATGTTGGCCCGCCGGCGGTCGATCAGGTGTTCCACGAGGTCCGCCACCACGCCAAGTCGGCCGCGCTCGGCCGCCTCATCGATTTCCACGATCCGCGCAGCGGCCTCGTCTTCTGCAACACCCAGCGGATGGTCGACGAGCTCGCCGACTGGCTCCTCGACCGGGGCTGTGCCGCCGAGCGGCTCCACGGCGGCATGGCCCAGCCACAGCGGACGCGGGTCATGGAGGGCTTCAAACGCGGGGCCTTCCGTTGGCTCGTGGCCACCGACGTCGCCGCCCGCGGGATCGACGTCCACGACCTCGCCCTCGTCGTCAATTACGACCTCCCCATCGATGCCGAGGATTATCTCCACCGGATCGGGCGGACGGGGCGCGCCGGGCGCAACGGCCTGGCTGTGACGCTCGTCTCCGGTGGCGCCGGATTCCGGCTCGGGCAGATCGAGCGGGCCCTCGGGCTCCGCATCCGCCGCGAGCCGGTGCCATCAGTCAGGGACGTCGCGGCCAAGCGGACGGCCGGGGTGATCGATCGCGTCCGCGAGGTGCTCGCCGCGCCGGGCGGGCCGCCGTCGTCGCCGGTCGTCGAGCAACTCCTCAAGGAAGGACATGCCCCCGAGGCGATCGCCGCCGCGCTCGTCGGCTGCTACGCGCCGGTGCCCCCGATCAACGACCACGAGGAGTCGCTCGACGCCCCGTCGCACCGTCCCCCGCCGGGGCGCCCCTTCGGCAATGGCCCTGGTGGCAAGCGGCCGTTTGCGAAGCGCCCCTACGGCAAGAAGCCGAGCCCGGGCGGGCCCTATCCGCCGCGCGGTGGCGATGGCGGCCCTGGTGGCGGAAATGCCACCGGGGAAGATGGCCCCCGCCCGCCGGGAAAGCCGTCGCGGAAGTTCGGCCCGGTGGCGGGAGGTGGGGATGGCCCGCCGCGGGCCCCCGGCGGGAAGAAGCCCTTTCCCAAGAAGAAGACCTGGAAGAAAAAGAAGCCCGGGCCCGGCTGATGGGATTGATCCCTGGCACGCGGCGGCGGCAGGCCCGAGGCTTGGCGGTGGTCGGGCTGATCGCCTAGGGTGTCGGGCCAAGGGTGCCGGGCACGGCGCCCCGAGCCCTCCCACGATCAATCACCGTCGCTCGAGAACCAACGCGAATGGACGCCATCAAGTCGATCCTCGACGTCTTCCTCCACGTCGACGACCATCTTCATGCCCTCCTCGAAGCCTGGGGGCCGTGGACCTACGTCCTCCTGTTCGCGATCATCCTCTGCGAGACGGGCCTCGTCGTCATGCCCTTTCTCCCCGGCGATTCGCTTCTCTTTGCCGCCGGTGCCATGGCCGCGCTCTATCCCGACGATCTCGGCCTCGTGCCGCTCCTCGTCCTCCTCTCGATTGCCGCGATCCTGGGGGACACGATCAATTATTTTCTCGGCCGGTGGATCGGCCCCCGGGCCTTCTCGCTCAACACCTGGTTTCTGAAGCACGAGCATCTGGAGAAGACGCAGGCCTTCTACGAACGCCACGGCGGCAAGACGATCGTCCTGGCCCGATTCATGCCGATCGTGCGGACGTTTGCCCCGTTCGTGGCCGGCGTCGGGAAGATGCACTACCCGACGTTCCTCTGGTTCAACGTCGTCGGCGGGATCCTGTGGGTCATGCTCTGCACGGTGGCCGGCTACTTCTTCGGCAACATCGAGGCCGTCAAGAAGCACTTCGAGTTGGTCGTGATCGGGATCGTCCTCGTCTCGGTGCTGCCGCTGGCCTGGGAATGGTGGGCCGCACGCCGCCGCGGTCACACCGGCTGACTCTTTCCGCCTCCGCCCCTAGCCGGTCGTGACCGGCGCCGGGCCCCACACCGTTCGCTTCGCCACCGACCACCAGCCCGGCTGGTCGAGCCCCAGGTAGGGATTGTCGGGGGGGAGCGTGCGCGCAAGATGAGCGTGCGCGGCCTCGAGGTTGTGGTAAGGGAGCGAGGGAAAGAGGTGGTGGAGGGCGTGGAAGCGGATCGCGAACGGGAAGAAGAGGAGCGTGAGCGGATCCTTCCCGGTGAAGTTGCAGGAGTCGAGGATGTGGTCCTCGACCGAGACCGGCGTTCCGTCTCCCTCGAAGTGGTGATCGGCCAGCTGCCGCATCTGGTTCATGAAGAAGGTCGCCAGAGCGAGCGCGTAGAGGAGCGGGATCCGGCTGATGGGGGCGAGCCCGAAGGCGATCGTCGCAGGAATCGCCGCGGCCCGCAGGAAGCAGAGCACCTCGACGCCGAAGATCGCGCGCCGATCGAAGGGGGTGAGCCTGCGGCGATAGCGAGTATTGAGCGTCAGGGAGCTGCCGCGCTCGAGGACGAGCTCGCGGAGACGCGGGTGGAGGAACGAGAGGGGGGCGAGAAGGAAGCGCAGAAAGACCAGCAGCGGAAAGACAAGCATGAACGCCGCATAGCCCAAGAAGCTCCGCAGGTTGCCCCCTTCCATGACGTTGGCGACGTATTCGGGATCTTCAGGGGTGCCGTACATCTTCATGCTGTGGTGGTCGCGGTGCTGCCGCGTGAAGAACGGCGATGGCGTGAGCGTGAAGGTGCCGACGAGGACATTCCACGCCACTTTGAAGACGCGCATCTCGTGCGATCCGAGGTGGCAGACCTCGTGGACGAGCGAGCCGAGCCGGTAGAGCCAGAAGGCGGCGATTGGAAAGGCGACCAGCTGCGGCCATGAGCCGAGCGGCGATATCAGATAGACCGTCGCCGCCGCGTAGGCACAGACGATCGAAAGGAGGAAGTCGGCCCAGTAGCGCCACGGCCTGACCCGGAACGGATCGTCGGTCGCCGTCCGCAGGGCGTGGCGGACCTCGCTGACCCACGGCGGCGCCGCCTGGTCGCGGGCCGGGTCGTCCCCCCCCTCATCGTGGCTTCGGGCGGTGGGGAAGGGGGCAGGTCGGTCGGTCATCGCCGGCATGAAGCGCTCCATCGATCGGGGGTCATGGCAGGTTGCAGGGCCGGCATGGTCCTGCATGCCCGATCCCTGCGTTACGGATTCCCCCGCCCGGCGAGAGCAGACCAGAATCGGGGGGATAGGGATACCCCGGAGTGGGCATGCGGGGGGCCAGGAGGGGGCGATTTCACCGTCGTGCCGGTCGAATCGGCAATCTCACGGAAGATGGGTGGGGCTGGCAGAGTTTGCCGGCGCTGGCGGGGGCGCTGCCTGGTCAACCGGAGGGGAGGGGGGTGAGCAGGGCCTTCATCTCCCGCACGGCCTGGCTGAAGCCGACAAGAACGGCCCGGGCGACGATCGAGTGGCCGATGTTGAGCTCGTGCATCCCGTCGATCCGGGCCACCGGGATGACGTTGCGGTAGGTGAGCCCGTGGCCGGCATTCAGGATGAGCCCGGCGGCGCGGGCGTGGGCTCCGGCGAGGGCCAGCTCGGCGAGGGTCTCGCGCTGCCTGGCCGCGGTGGTGGCGTTGGCATACATGCCGGTATGGAGCTCGACCGCCGCCACGCCGAGGGCGACGGCGACATCGATCTGCCGAGGGGAGGGATCGATGAATAGCGAGACGGCAATTCCAGCGTCGTGGAGCCGGCGCACCGCCTCGGTCGTGGCGGCCCGGTGGGCAAGAACGTCGAGGCCCCCCTCGGTCGTGATCTCCTCGCGGCGCTCCGGCACGAGCGTCACCTGATCGGGCTTCACCTGGCAGGCAATGGCGACCATATTCGGGGCGATCGCCCCCTCCATATTGAGCTTCACCTGAACGGTGCGCTTCAGCACTTCAAGGTCGCGGTCCTGGATGTGGCGGCGGTCTTCCCGCAAGTGGACGGTGATCGCATCGGCCCCGCCGAGCTCGGCCAGCGCGGCCGCCCACACCGGGTCGGGCTCGACGGTGCGGCGGGCCTGACGAATCGTGGCGACATGGTCGATGTTGACGCCGAGTGTGGCCATGGAGCTTCCAAGTGGGCGGAGGACTGTAGGAAACCGGCGAAGATAACAAAAAAAGGCCGGCCCCGGGATGCGGGGCCGGCCCTGTGATACCCGGCTGGCCTGGCCGCCGGTCGTCAGTTCTTCTTGAGGAGAATCACCGAGTTGCCCCGGCTGGTGCGCACCTGGAGCATGACGCCCTCTTCGAGCGACTCCTGCTCGACCGCATCGGCAAACTCGGTGATCGTCGACACCGACTTCCGCCCCACCTTGCGGATCAGCATCGTGGGGCCGATCCCCGCCTCGTCGGCGAGCCCCTGGTCGTCGACACGCTCGACGACGACCCCCTCGAAGCCCTCGTAAGGATCAGCCTCCCCGCCGCGCTCGGCGGCCTTGTTGCGAACCTCGAGGCCGAGGGTTTTGGAGTAGTAGGTCTCGGCAGCGATCTCCTCCCGTTCGGCCTTGCGCGGCGCCGCGGCGCCGAGCTTGTCTGGGAGCGCCCGAACGGCGATCTCGAGCTCCGACTTCTTCCCTTCCCGGAGCACGGTCACCCGGTGGGGCTTGTCGAAGTCGGAGCGCTCCACCACCTCCTGGAGAGTCCGCGGACCATCGACCAGCTGGCCGTCGAAGCTCGTGATCACATCGAGCTCCTCGACACCGGCGTCGGCGGCCGGTGAGCCGGCGACGACATCATTGACGAGCACTCCCTTGCGATCCTTGACGCCGAGCTTCGAGGCCATCTCGCTGGAGAGGGCGCCGATCTGGACGCCGAGGTAGCCACGCTGGACGCGCCCCTTGGCGACGAGTTGCCCGCCGACCCACTTGGCGAGGTTGATCGGGATCGCGAAGCCGATCCCCTGGTAGCCGCCGTTGTTGGAGGCGATCGCGGTATTGATCCCCACCACCTCACCGGCGAGGTTGACCAGCGGTCCGCCGGAGTTGCCCGGGTTGATGGCGGCGTCGGTCTGGAGGAACTTGGCCCGCTGCACGCTGCCGAGCTCGCGCCCCTTGCCGCTGATGATCCCCGCGCTGACGGTCGTCTCCAGCTCGAAGGGATTGCCGATGGCGATCACCCAGTCGCCGATCTCCATCTTGTCGGAGTCGCCGAGCTTCGCCACCGGGAGGTTCTCGGCGTCGCCGAGCCGGACGACGGCCAAGTCGCTGGCCGGATCGGTCTTGATCTCGATCGCCTTGTATTCGCGCCCGTCGGCGAGCTCCACGGTGACCGTGTCGGCCCCTTCGACGACGTGGTTGTTGGTCAGAATGATCCCGGAGGCGTCGATGATCACCCCCGAGCCGACGCCGGAGCGGCCCGGCATCCGTCGGCCTCCTTCCTCCCCATCGGGGCCATTGAACTCAAACCCTTCCGGTGCCCCCTCGGGGAACATGTCTTCAAACGGCGTGCCTTTGAAGGGATTGCCGTTCCCGCGACGGCCGCCGCGCTCGTTGCGGGGGCCCTCCTTCGGCTTCGACTCGCTGCGAACGACGACGACGCTCGGGGTTGCCTTCTCGGCCGCGTACCGGAAGGCCGTGGAGAGGGCGTTGGCATGTTCGAGGGCGGCCGTCGGTGGCTCCTCTCCCCGGGCGGTGGAGCGGATCGACGGCACGATCGCCGGCAGGCCAAGGGCCAGGCCCGCCAGCGCGACGATCGCCGGGACGGCGCGGGCCAGGCCCGACCGTGGCGAAAAGAACAGGGATCGCTTCATGGTGGTCATGCTGGATTCCTTCGATGACAAGGGAAGTGGAAATGGAGCGAGCGCGCCCACGGGCCGCTGCCGGTGGGAACCGGCGGCGGCCGTGGTGACGGCTTTTTGGGTTGGAGAGCGTGCCCGGCGGGAGGGGCCCCTTGATACTCCTGAAGGCTTCTAGAGGCTCCTCCGCCGGTTGCCGGCCGCCGCCGCTGGGGTCCTCCGAACGGGGATCCAACCCACCACTCGGTTTCGGGCCCCGCGCGGGTGTTCGGCGCGGACGCACCCGAGTTGTACGGTGGGGCAGGGGGGATGGTTCAGAGGGGGCAAAAGTTCCCCTGGGGCTTTCGGGCCATGGCGAGGTACTATAGTCGCGTGTGGAGCTCCGGTCCGTCGACCGGGGGCAGCCCCGCCGCGTCTTTGAGCCGCGGCGCGGCCGCCAACCGATGCCCACGTCGCGATCGATCGATCGCGGGGCCTTTTGTTTCGGTAGGCGAGCGATGAAGCGGACAAAGCAGGACGAGGGGGAAGACCGCGCCGGCGGCGATCCCTTTGCTGGCGGGGTCACCAAGAAGCGGGCGACGCGGCCGGCGGCCGCCAAGAAGCCCCAGGCCGATGCGGTGGTTTTGGCCCTTCCGCGTCTCCAGCCCGAGACGGTTCTCCGGCAGGAGCCATCCTCGCCCTACGCTTCAGCGGCCATGGCCGAGGCGCCCCCTCCGCGGGGAAGCGAGCCTGGGGCGCTTGCGGCCCGGGGGGACAGTCCTGTCGATCTCGTCGCCTGCCAGGAGCGGATCGGCCACACTTTCCGCGACGAGTCGATCCTCCTTGCCGCCCTCACGCACGCCTCGGGCGCAGCCCATCGACTCGCCTCAAACGAGCGGCTCGAGTTTCTCGGCGACGCGATTTTGGGGTTCATCGTCTGCGACACCCTCTACCAGATTTTTCCGCACTCGCTCGAGGGGGATCTGACGCGCGTCAAGTCGGTCGTCGTGAGCCGCGAGACGTGTGGCCGGATCAGCGAGCAGCTCGGCCTCACCGAATTTCTCATCGTCGGCAAGGGGCTGGCGGTCAACAGCGCCGTCCCGGTGTCGGTCCTCTCAGATCTCTTCGAGTCGATCGTCGCGGCGATCTATCTCGATGGCGGGATCGAGCCGGCTCGTCGGTTCGTGAGCCGGTGGATGGAGCCGGAGATCGCGCAGGTGTCGAGTGGGGCGCAGGGGGCCAACCACAAATCGCTCCTCCAGCAGCTCTCACAGCGCGATTTCGGCGTTACTCCCACCTACGAGGTGATGGAGGAGACTGGGCCTGATCATTCCAAGAGCTTTCACGTCTCCGCCTTCATCGGCGAGCGGCGCTACACCCCCGCCTGGGGGCGCAACAAGAAGGAGGCGGAGCAGCGGGCCGCCTCGAATGCCCTGGTGGAGCTGCGGGCCGCGGGGGGCGGGATCGCCGACGCCGGCCGACGGGGATAGCCGTCGGCTACCGCTCACCACGAATAGCTCGGCGGCACGGAATATCGCTTCCCCCCCACCGGGAGATACTGGCCGCCGGCCCTCGTCCAGAGGTTGCTCCCCGCTCCGTGCGTCACCGGTACGACGTTGCCTCCGTGCCATTCGAAGCGCTGGCCGCTCTCCAAGTCGTACACCCGCCCCTTTGTCGAATCTGGCATCAGCGACCACTGCCCGTCGTCGCCGAGCCGCAGCGACGGCTTGCCGCCATTGATCGCCAGCCGCTTGGCGAGCTCCGGGGCCTGCTTCTCAAAGGCCTTCGTCCGTTCGTCTGAGTTTGCCGGCATGTCGAAGAGGGCCGCCGGTTGCGACGACCCGGGGCCGAAGGCGTAGCGGAGCGTGCCATCGGCGGCGACCTTGCTCCACACCCACTTCCCGAGTGCCGGGCTAAAACGCTGGTAGACATGCTGGGGCTTGAGATCTTTACGGGCCACCGCGGTGAACTTCTTCGCGAGCGGATCGAACTTGTAGATCAGCTTCGTATCGCTGCCGGGGACCGTGACGCCGGCCGGGGCGGGCTTGGCAGCGTCGGACTTGGCAGCGTCGGACTTGGCGGCGTCGGACTTGGCGGCGTCGGACTTGGCGGCGTCGGGCTTGGCGGCGTCGGACTTGGCGGCGTCGGACTTGGCGGCGTCGGGCTTGGCGGCGTCGGGCTTGGCAGCGTCGGGTTGCGGCGCTTCGTCGGCGGCCAGCGCCTGCCCGGCGAGCATCGACACGAGCAGGGCAGCGAGGAGCAGACGCGGGGGGGCGAGGGGGGGCATGGAGGGCATGGGGGGCATCGGGGCGGAGGTCCGGAGGGGCACCGGGCAGAAGGATTCGGGCCGAACCTTCCCCGACCGCCGCAGCGGCCGATCCCTCCAGACTAATTCGACTCGCCGCCAGCTCAACCGCGCTGGAAGCCGGGGAACATTTCCCCCGGCAAGAGGAGGAAAATTGGTGCCATTCGGGGAGTTTCCCCGGGCAGAGAGAACCGGGGTAGAAGGAGCTACGGGCGGCACACCGGATTGCTCCGATGTGCCGCCCGATGGTTGTCCCCGGGAGTTGGTCAGGGCAGTGACACCTCCCAAGCAACCGGAATTGTCATGCGCCACCCCAAAATTTTTCAATTGGCGTTTTCGGCAATCCTGATGAACTTGCCAGCATCGCTACGTTTTTTCCAGCCGCGTGGGACGAATCGGGCAGAAGCGGGGACGAATCGGGCAGAGCGTGCCCGGCGGAAGGGGAGCGGAGGCCCGTCTGCGCGGCTCGGGAGCCGGTCAGGAGTCGAGCAGCTCCCGCAGCCGGGCGGCGGCGTAGCGGCCGATCGAGAGCGGCTCACGGCGCTCCTTGAAGAACAGATGCGTCTGTTCGCGGGATTGCCAGCGCACGAGCGAGATGCGCTCGAGATGGACCAGCTGCGAGCGGCCGAGACGCACGAACTTCTCCGCCGGCAGCAGCGCCTCCCATTCGGCAAGCGTTCGCCGAAAGACGATCGGCTGGCGATCACCGGTCAGGCAGACGTGCGTGTAGTTGCCCATCGTCTCGATCCAGAGGATGTCGCGAACGCGGATCGCCGCGTGCTTCCCCTTGGCGAGCACGACCACCCGATCCCCTTCGTTCGCTTCGCTGTCGGCCGCCGTGACTTCAACCGGCTCGGCGGCGTTCTCCGCCAGCAGAAGCCGGGCCACCGCCTTGTCGAGCCGAATCGGATCGACCGGCTTCAGCAGATAGTGGACGGCGCCATGATCGAAGGCTTCGAGGGCGTAATTCGGATAGGCGGTGACGAAGCAGACCTGGACGGAGTCGGGGAGGCTCTCGAGCAATTCAAGCCCGGAGCTCCCCGGCATCTCGACGTCGAGGAAGACGACATCGGGGGGGGAAGTCGCGATGAACGTCCGCGCCTCCTCAACGCTCTCCACCGCACCGATCACCTTGATCCTGGGATAGTCGGCGAGAAGCTCGGTGAGGCGAAGCGACGCGGCGGGCTCGTCGTCGACCAACAGTGCCGTACGCATGTGGAGATCCTGCGTGAGGGGGAGGCGGAGGGCAAGGGTAATGGGCAGGCGGAGGGAAAGAGCTTCAGGACGACCGGAGGCCGGCCGGCTTGTCTGGCGGGGAAGTCGTGTCGGGGATGCGGATGAGGACCGTGACGGTGCCGTCGCCGCTGATGACGTCGACGGTCGCCTCGTCGCCGATCAGCAGCCCGAGGCGCTTGCGGAGCGTTTGGATTCCGGAGCCGGGGGAGCGCCTCGAATCGGGTCTGACCCACGCCCCGGTGTTGACGACGCTCACCGTCAGCCAGCCATCGGCGAGCGCCGCCGCCACGTCGACCCGCAGCGGCCGGGTGCTTGTCTGCCCGCCGTAGTGGAAGGCATTCTCGAGGAGCGGCTGGAGCATCATCGGCGGCACCGGCACGCTCCGCGCGTCGGGCTCGCAGTCGATCCGGCAGATCAGCCCAACGCCAAATCGGCTCTGCTGGACGCCGAGATAATGCTCGAGGGCATCGAGCTCGCGCGAAAGGGGCTCGAGCGGCTGCGACTCCCGCAACGAGAAGCGCAGGTAGTCGGCGAGGTCCTGCGTCACCCGGGCCACCGCATCGGGATCGTGGCGGGCGGCGACGATGCAATTGAGCGCATTGAAGAGGAAGTGGGGATTCATCTGCGCTTCGAGGTGGCGCAGTTCGTTCTCGCGCGCGGCCGCTTCGGCGCGGGCCGCGCGGGAGACGTTTTCCGCCGTCTCGACCTCGGCCCGGTATTGGTTGTCATTCGCTTCGAGGCCGAAGTAGAGGCCGCACCACAGCCAGGTGACGATCATCCGCAGCGTCTGCGGCGAGGCTGGTAACACGGGGAGCAGGAGGGCAATCCCCAACGACAACAGGCTCGCGATCCCCACGCCGACCACGAGCCGGATCTGCCAGGAGCGATTGGCAAGCCACGACCGGCTGCAGATGAGGTGGACCACGCAATTAAGCAGCCAGCCGAAGCAGCCTCGCCACACCGCCCACCCGAGGAGATTCTCGCGGTCAATCTGCGCGAACACCGCAAACTCGTACCGGGCCACGATCATGAAGCCCCAGAAGACCGTGTTGAAGACGAAAAACGCCGACGTCACGCGCGATGGCACGAACCACTGCCGCCACGTCCGGCCGCTCGCCCCGCGGTTGATCTCCGGCGACGTCGTTCGCCGGGGGCGGTCGAGATCGGGGAGTGGCGTGAGGCTGGGGGGGCTCATGGTGACGGGAGCGTGCGCTCCCACAGGAGGCTCTTCGATGAAGGAGCTTGGGGTGTTGTCGGCGCGGGGCCGTCTCGCGGGCCACTCGCGAGGATATCACGCGGCGGGGGAACGGGGGCGGCGCCCGGGATCGCGCCCCCCCGCGCCTCGTCGGCCCGTTTTTCCATTGCGCCTATTGGTCCCTGATTGCGCCTATTCGTCCCAGCCCCTGCCCGTTCGTCCCTGATTTCGACCCGTTCGTCACATTTTTTTCGAGACCTGGAATCGTCGGTTAGAAGGGCGGCTGGAGGGGCCATGGACCGTGAGGTTCAACTCTCCGCACCATCCCGTCTGAGGAAACCTGCTCGTGAATCAATCGACGCTTTCTCCCAACACTGCCGCTGGCTTCGTCGCGGCAAGAGCTCTCTTCAAACGAAAGCCAGGCACCATGGCTTTTCGAGCCTGGGCGCTTGGGGCTCTCGCGGCCTTCGCCCTCTTGGGGCCAGGAGTCCCTGCACTGGCAGGGATCGTGTACAACGTGACAAACGATACGGCAGACCAGAATGGCTGGTCGCTAGCCGGAACCATCACGCTCTCCGGAACGGGTACCTTTACGAATGCCAGTGCAATAACGGCGTG
>Ga0114972_10000230_pt1 | contig 40582 bp, 34 predicted proteins | sample M_140807_EF_Meta_FD_87354 | JGI IMG/M metagenome (GOLD analysis project Ga0114972, IMG submission 87354) | Freshwater microbial communities from Lake Montjoie, Canada to study carbon cycling - M_140807_EF_MetaG | ecosystem: Environmental > Aquatic > Freshwater > Lake | place: Lake Montjoie... | reverse complement strand
GAGGTCGAGGCGGATTTAGTTTTTAATGAGGGAGTTTAGTTAACTAAATGACCGAATTAAAAACTAAATCCAACGAAGAGATCGGAGTTTTGCGTAAGTCCTGAAGGAGTGAATGAATCCTTGGCACTGCCGTAGTGGGAGCTTATAAACCAGCCTAATTTCGTGACAAGTAACGATGGCAAAATCCGTGTAAAGCCTTGGAGCTCCTGTCCCATCATAGACACGGTCTGTCTCGTATTTATGTCCCAGTCAGTATAGGCTGTGGTGAATATATGGCCTCATTAGTCGCTAAAATATGCCAACCAGTCTGAGTTAAACGCGTCACATGCTTGGTCATTTGTGTTTGCTTAACTAGCAATAATAATACGTCTGAGCCCATGGCACCACAGCCTTTGATCGCCAACGCATCGGTGTCTTGATACAAACGCTGAATACAACGCAAACTATGATCTGCGACCCATCCTTGCTCTGCTAAAATTTGATGATACGCTTTCACGGCTTCGACCAAATGGTAGGATGAATGATCAATAAAAGCAGATTTCGCATATTCGACCAAATCACTTAACTGATCCGTTATGTGATTTAAGACCAATTGTTGCAAATGCTCATGAGTTGCCATTTTGTGTTTAGAATGCAGTAGGATGAAGCCCAGATCAGAGAATGACCAATTATAGTCCGCATAAGTCTCCGTATGACGATTCAGGTAAACGCATCCCTGTGAGCGTTGCGCCAACAGATCGTAACCGCTAGGACGGATGCCAGGTTGGGTTGCAGACAAATCCCAATAGTCGTGCAATAAGGTTTCTTGTTCTACTTGTTGTCCTCGAATTTGCGCGCAGGCTTGATATACCGCTAAAAACTGTGCGCTGGATGCGCCTAGGCCACCGAGTCCCCTATAGGGGTCATGCCAACTAAACCCATACTCCTGAATGTCACGGTGCGTCCACCAGCGTCCAGCGGGTGATTGGGGATGAATGCCATGCAATCCAGGTTGTGAGGTGAGGCGTAGTTCAAAACACGGCGTTGTTGTTAGGAGTATGGCTGACTGCTCTTTTAGAGCAGCATATTCGCCTACTAAAAACGTTTTTGCAGGAATGGACCATGTGTCATGCATTGGCTCGCTCACGAATTTGGGCGAGTAGATCGGTGACATTATGCAAACTAATCACTTTATGTTGCCGTAGATGCAGATGAACTTGCTCTTTTAAGATAGGTGTTTCCAGATCAGTTGCGCCTGCGACCAGCAACATATTGGAAATATGTAAACGCATATGGCCTTGAATGATGCCATCGGTGCATAAAGCCGTAAGGGCTCCCAAATTTTGCACTAGGCCAACCGCTGCCAAGACTCTGGATAAATGGTTAGAAGATGAGACTTGCAATAAATTCAAACATAATTTGGCGGTAGGATGGATGCCGGTTACGCCACCCACGGTACCTACGATTAACGGGGCTGCAAATTCTCCAATTAAATTTTTATCGGCGTATCGCCAACGTGTAATCGCTTGATATCGTCCAGAACGCGCTGCGTAAGCATGCACGCCAGCTTCAATTGCACGCCAATCATTCCCCGTTGCAATGACAACCGGATCAATTCCATTCATGACCCCTTTGTTATGCGTTGCTGCACGGTAGGGGTCTTGTTCAGCAAAGAAAGAAGCTTCTTGGATTCTATGCCCTAAATTGTCTTCGATATTGGCCAATTCAACGCGCGCATGGGTGATTTTTTGGTCGTTCAAATTGGACAGAATGCACATGGTGACTGTTTCGCCGGTTAAGGCTTCAATAGGGGATTTTAAGTATTCTAGGACTTGATTAATGATATTGGCGCCCATGGCATCACAGCTTTCCAAAGTCAGGTGAATGATAGCCATATCTTGACCATCGTCGCGGCGATGGTGGCGGACTTGAAGATCGAGCACGCCACCGCCGCGTTTGACCATATTGGCTGCAACGGTTTGATTGGCGTCATGGATAAGCCGCATTTTATTTTCAAGAATCACTTGCTCAAAACACGCAAAGTCACGTACTTTCGCTAATTGAATCTGCCCTAAGATGCCTTGACCACTAATAGTAGTAGTAATCCGCCCTTGTTGCTTAATCCATTTCGCAGTTTTAGAGAGTGCAGCAATAATGGAAGTTTCTTCAACTGCCATTGGAATCACATGGGATTGGCCATCAATGCAAAAATGCGTCGCTACGCCGAGAGGAAGTTGAAAATGACCAATTACATTTTCAATTAAATGTTCGGCAAGACGACAGTCTTGGAGTCCACCGCTTTGTAAATAGGCGACGTCCTCTGGGGTGATAGCCCCCATGGTTAGTAATCGCTCGAAACGCTCTGCCCGATTTAATTTTGAGAATCCTGAAAATAGGTCGTTCATTTGGATGTCGGACATAATTTCCCCTGAAGGTCTTTTAGGACTTGGCTTCCTGTGCAGAACAGGGCGAGCTTAAGCTCGTATTCAATGGCAGCCATTTCTGTGCTCACCGCATCGCTTGATTGGAGTGCGGCAGCAAGCATATTTTTAGCAAATCCAATCGTTGTTGCGCCCAAAGCTAATAATCTTGCTGCGTCCAACCCATGACGTACACCGCCCGATCCCCAGATCTCATAAGAGGGCGACAGTTCACGGGCAAATTTGATGCTTTGAACCGTATCCATCCCCCAAGTTCCAAATACTTGAGCGGCACGTCGCGCATGCGACGTAGGTGCTGCACGATGACCCTCAATTCGTCCCCAATGGGTACCGCCTAAGCCACTGACATCTACGGCATGAACACCAATATCATGTAACCGCTTTAATGTGGCGGGAGCAAATCCACAGCCTGTTTCTTTCACAATGATTGGTAGAGATAAAGTCTTAACCGCTTTCTCAAGCGCGGCGAAGCACCCTTTGAATTCTGGAGTACCTTCTGGTTGTAAAGCTTCTTGTAATGGATTGCAATGAATGATCAATGCCCGTGCTGATATGGCATCTGTGATGCGTTGTAAATCATCATTTGAAGACGTGATAATTTGCGCAATACCTAAATTGCTAAATAAAGTGACATCGGGAAACATGCGTCTTAAATTGCGCCAAATAATGGCTTCATTTGGGTCGTCTAATTCGCGTCGTTGTGACCCAACACCCATGGCCCAATGATGTTTGTGGGCTGCGGCCAATAAATTGGTATTGATAGCGATGGCGGCCTGGTGTCCGGCAGTCATAGAGCTGATCATAAATGGATTCGGAACACGTTCACCAAAGCGAGTGGAAGCGATATCAATGTCTGCAAAATTGAGATCGGGTAAGGCTTCGTGCCAGAATGAAACTTGGTCGAGAATGGACGCCTCTGATGCTTGGTTCGCGGGCAACATTGCAAGTGCAATATGATCCTGTTTACGTTGTTCAAATTGTTTAAACTCGTTACTCATAAGAATACCGTCTCAGCAATCCTTGGGTCACCAAACTGAGGATGGTAACATAACGTTCATTGCTAGGGAATGTTCTAGCAATATATTGATGCAAAGCAGACTGCATTATTGTTATGTGGAGAGATGGACTATAGGCCAGAGTTTCAGTAAGATGCAATAACGGATTGCAACAATCTGACTGATGATGAATTCTCTTGCACAACTAGTTTTTGATGCGCCCCACAATCGATACCAATGTTTGGGTAATTGGTCTACTTTGTTTTTAAAAGAGATCGTAGCGTCATTCAATACGCCCTCCATATTGCCTCAGTCTCAGAATGTGGTGATTGATGGCAAAGCATTAGAACATTTGGATAGTGCTGGCGCTTTGGCTTTGCTGCAGCATATGGAAGCTTTAAATCGGCAGCAAAATCATGTTAAATTGGTGGCATTCACCAAGCAGCAATTGGACCTGCTGGATTTGGTCACCAAAAAACGGGTCAATACCAAATTCAAATTCCGCAAGCCCAAGCATCCTAATGTTTTTTATGAAATAGGCAAAGAAACTATCCATAAGATTTTTCAGGCCGATGGTTTGTTCAATCTCATCGGAGATATGACCTTGAAAATGGCCAAGATTGTGCGGTTACAAACGCGTGTTCAATGGGCCAGTATTTTTTCCAATATGGCCTCAACGGGTTTATTTGCCTTGCCTATTTTAGCGATGTTGTCGTTTTTAATCGGAGTTGTCTTGGTGTATCAGATGGGTTTGCAGCTTGAAACCTATGGTGCGACTATTTTTATTTCTTATTTATCGGGCATGGCTATTTTTCGTGAATTTGGTCCATTGATTACGGCGATTATTGTTGCGGGGCGCTCTGGTTCTGCCTTTACTGCTCAGATTGGCAGTATGAAAATTAATGAGGAATTGGATGCGTTGAATACGATGGGATTATCGCCTACAGAATTATTGGTGGTTCCAAAAGTGATTGGTCTATCGATCATGTTTCCTTTATTAATTTTTTGGTCTGATTTGTTTGCAATATTTGGGGCGATGGTGATGTCTAAATATCAACTGAGTGTGGGATATCAAGATTTTTTAAGTCACCTACAAGATTCTGTCGGTTTTAAACAAATGATGCTAGGCTTATATAAGGCGCCCGCCTTTTCAGTATTGATTGCGTTGGTGGGATGCTTTCAAGGATTTCAAGTTGGCCATAGTGCAGACAGTGTGGGTGCTCAGACTACGCGATCAGTGGTTCAAGCTTTGTCATTGATTATTGTTGCCGATGCGGTTTATTCGATAATTTATAGTTGGCAAGGACTATAAATGGCTGACCCAATTGTTGAAGTGACGGGGCTAAAAAATAATTTGGGTGGAAAATGGGTCCATTTGGATGTGAGTTTTACTATCAATCAAGGCGAAATTTTTGCCATTATTGGTGGGAGTGGCAGCGGGAAAACGACAATCTTGCGCAGCTTGTTGATGCTCCTTAAGCCCAGTGCGGGAGATATTCGCATTTTTGGTAAAAATATTTTGCTTTTAAATAGTGAAACTGAAGCGAACAAAATTAGACATCGTTGGGGAATATTGTTTCAGCAAAGTGCGTTGTTTTCGGCAATGACTGTCTTGGAAAATGTGATGTATCCCATCCAAGAGTTAAGTCATTTAAGTCAAAAAATGATTCAAGAATTGGCTTTATTAAAAATAGCCTTGGTTGGACTGCCGGAAGATGCGGCTGACAAATATCCTTCTGAGTTAAGCGGGGGGATGCAACGGCGTGCTGCTGCTGCACGTGCCATTGCGCTGGATCCGGAGTTATTGTTTTTGGACGAGCCGACTTCAGGCTTAGATCCTTTGAGTGCGAAGCAGTTTGATCATTTGTTATTATTTTTACGTGACGTACTCAATTTAACCGTAGTAATTGTGAGTCACGATCTAGAATCTCTGAAGCGGATAACGGATCGAGTGGCTTTTATAGGTGAGGGAAAAGTGTTGGCTGTTGCACCCATACAAGAATTAATGCAGCATCAACACCCCTTAATAGTGGATTATTTTAGTAACCAATAGGGAGTTTTGGATTGGAATCTAAAACCAATTATACCGCAGTAGGTATAGCTGTAGTGCTGATGTTATTTGGTCTCATTTCGGTTGCCTTATGGTTATCAGAAGGTTTTAATCGTAAAACCTATCATAATTATTTGGTTTTTATGCAAGAAGCGGTTTCAGGCTTAAGCGAAGGCTCCTTAGTAAAATATAACGGGGTTAAAGTGGGTCTGGTAAAAAGTATTATTTTAGACAAAAATCCGCGTTTGGTGGAATTGATTTTAGAGATTGAAGAAGGAACGCCCATTACAGTTGATACGGTGGCAAATTTGATCGCACAAGGCATCACCGGTACGACCTATCTAGGGTTATCCGTGACTTCTGCCACTCCAACCCTGTTAAAAGCTGAGCCAGGTTGTTTATATCCCGTGATACCTTATAGACCGTCTCTCTTATTTCAGGTGGAAACTTTCATTGCTGATTTTGGTAAATCGATGAAATCCTTTATGTCCAAAGAAAATGCTGAAAACTTCAAAAATACTTTAGATAATTTGCAACGAGTTTCAAAAATATTGGCTGTTAATGATAACGCGTTGCAAGAGACTTTGGAGCAAATGCCAAAATTAACCACTGAAATGCGCGCGAGTATTGCACGTTTTGGTGACATGTCGCAGGATATGTCGGTAGCGGGCAAACAATTGAATTCGGCGATGATAACAGGTAAAGACACCCTGGATCTGATATCGCAACAAGCGGTTCCACCCACGGTTTCTTTATTGCATCGATTAGATGTGATTGCTGGGAATATTGAGCAATTGAGCGCTGAACTACGCCGCAATCCGGCTATGTTGATTCGGGGAGCAGCCCCCCATAAAAAAGGTCCTGGAGAATGACTAAATTGTCGATTGGGAAGAAATTAGGAATCTTAGGGCTAGCCATGCTGTTAGTGGCTTGTGCACCGGTTACCTCAGAGAATAATAATCGCTATCAACTGACTGAAGCAGGCAAGATGGTGCCTAAAAAAACAGGTCATAAGCATCTATCCCTGTTGGTCATGCAGCCTGTGGCGCTAGATGGATACGATACGGAACAGATGTTATATGTAAATAAGCCTTTTCAAGTTAATGCATTTGCTAATAACTCCTGGATGAGTCCCCCTGCAACGATGTTATTACCTTTGTTGATTCGTAGTATTGAGTCGACCCATTATTTTTTGGCAGTGGCTTCAAATCTGAATACCAGTAAAACTGAGTATCGCGTAGAATCGGCGTTGATTCGTTTGCAGCAAAATTTTTTGATGAAACCCAGTCAAATCCAATTGGTTATGCAGGTGATGCTGATTCACAGCATTGACAGTCGTGTCGTCGCAGCAGATACCATTTATGAGAGCATCCCCTGTCCTAAAGACACGCCATTAGGTGGCGTGCTCGCGGCTAATGGCGCAACTCGCCAACTAACCTCCCGCGTCGCGCATTTTGTGGTCGAGCATGTTAAGCGCGATCAGGCGTCAATGTAGTAGACCTTTTACTTCGGGGATTGGTCGTGTTTATTGGAGTTGTCTGAATGAGCGGTTTTATTTGATAGAATAGATTTGAATAAATAATACATATTGTCTAGTTTAAGTTTTGGCCAGCGTGGTTGATCAATAACGGGATTTGTAAGCAAGTTCTCAATCTTGTTCGATAAAGCTTGAATAAATCCCAGACCTTGACGTGACTCTAAGTCTTGTCTCAGTTGCACGAGTAGATGTTTTTTAACTTCAGCTCCCCAAAGAGGTTGCCGACCATAGGGGTCTTTTTCTTCGAGATAGTGAATGTGATCACTGATCATACTTCTAAGCGTGTTTTCGAATTTTTGATCAAATGCGTCAATTTGATGGCGATAGAATTTTTCTAAATTTGGATTCTCACAATATTTTTTTATAAGCGCATTCTTCTCCATATTGTGGACAGTGATCAATCCATTCATCGTATTTAAAAAAGTTCTGGTTTGGCCCATGGTATATATCAATGTGAGTCATTAATATTTAAAGTATAGACTATTCTAAAAACAGTGCTTGCAGATCATTGGTGAATTGGCGGCCTAGGGGTGTAATTTTCCACGCTGTGGGATGAAGTTTCATGAACCCTAGCTCTTGGGCATGTTGCAGTTTGGGTTGCAAATACTCAAGCGGAAGTCCTGTTCTTTGCGGGAATAGCTCGTAAGGGATTGCTGCCTCCAAACGAGTGGTATTCAGCATAAATTCAAATAACAATGCGGAGTGACTGATAGGGGTACTTTGCGTCAAAAATTTTTTTTGCGGGTCCAAATACTCTTTAGGCTGGCGATATTTTTGCGTGCGGTAGATTTTTTCTGGCGCAGTCATGGTCAATTTGCCGTGTGCGCCGGCGCCAATGCCATAATAATCGCCAAATAACCAATAATTGAGATTATGGCGCGCCATTTGACCTTCCTGACAGAAAGCAGAAATTTCATACCGATTCAAATGGTGTTCCGCTAACAAAGCCAAACCCGCTTCTTCAATGTTAGCAATCACATCTTCGTGTGGGAGGGTTGGTTGCGTTTTGTGAAATACGGTATTGGGTTCTATGGTCAATTGATACCAAGATAGATGGCTCGGTTGATAAGTTAAAGCTAAGTGCAAATCCTCTATAGCTTGTTGAGGTGTTTGTTCCGGCAAACCATACATGAGATCGAGATTAAAGCGGGTAAACCCTGCTTGCAAAACTTGTTCGATGGCTTGTTGGGCTTGCTTGGCATCGTGAACGCGTCCTAACCGCTTTAAATGAGCGGGATGAAAGCTTTGAATGCCTAGCGATATGCGATTGATTCCAACAGCGCGATATTCTGAAAATTTATCATGTTCAATTGCGCCAGGATTGGCCTCCAAAGTGATCTCAATATCGTCAGCAAACGGGATCTGAGCTCGGATGCGCTGGAATAAACGTGAATAGACTTGCGCGGATAACAAACTCGGTGTGCCACCCCCGATAAAAATACTATGCAGTGCTTGATGCTTAGGGAAATGAGCCAAATCGTGATCGAAATCAGCTAGGAGGGCATCGCCATACGATTGTTCAGGCAATTGCTCTGGACTTTTATGTGAATTAAAATCGCAATAAGGGCATTTACGAATGCACCAGGGAACATGAATGTATAAAGACAGCGGTATCATGGTGGTGAATGATACGGATTTTTTAGGACTTATGCTATAGTAAACGATTATGATTTGAACGAGGTTTTATAACAATGAATGAAAAAGTGCGGGTTGTTGTTTCGGGTGCTGCAGGACAAATTGGGTATGCTTTGTTATTTCGGATTGCGTCCGGTCAGATGTTTGGAAATAATGTGGATGTAGACTTGCAGTTATTGGAGTTGGAGCAAGCGTTACCTGCCCTCAATGGGGTAGCCATGGAACTGGATGATTGCGCATTCCCGCGTTTAAAGAGAATTGTGTGCACGTCTGATTTGAATCAAGCAATGGATGGTGTCAATTGGGCGCTGTTGGTGGGGTCTGTTCCGCGTAAACAAGGGATGGAGCGCTCAGATTTATTGAATATTAATGGCAGTGTCTTCATCAAACAAGGTAAAGCTATTAATGACAATGCGGCAGATGATGTGCGAATATTTGTGGTTGGGAATCCTTGTAATACCAATTGCTTGATTGCAAAACATCACGCAAAAGATATTCCAGCAGAGCGTTTTTACTCTATGACTTTGTTAGATGAATTACGTGCTCGCACCCAATTAGCAAAAAAAGCCAATGTTGATGTGACAGCAGTGTCTGAGATGACCGTCTGGGGCAATCATTCTTCTACCCAATTTCCTGATTTTTACCATGCCAAAATTAATGGAAAATTAGTGCCTGAAGTGATCCAAGATGACGCTTGGTTAAAAGATACCTTTATCCCAACGGTGCAGCAACGGGGTGCCGCGGTGATTAAAGCGCGAGGTGCTTCTTCTGCTGGGTCTGCTGCGAATGCGATAGTGGGGTCTGTGCAACATCTTTTGGTGGATACTCCGAAGGGGGAGTCATTTTCTATTGGTCATTGTTCTACTGGTCAATATGGTGTGGATCCGGGGTTAATGTTTTCGTTTCCAACGCGTATTGAGCAGGGCAAGGTTCACATTGTAGAAGGATTGCAATTTAATCCTTATAGCCAAGGAAAATTTGCTGAAACACTCGCAGAATTGCGCTCAGAGCGAGACGCAGTGAAAGAATTAGGTCTGTTAGATTAAGCATGAGATGGTAGGTTGGGCCTTTGCTCAACGCTTTCTAAGGTGGGCAGCACAGCATGCCCACCATGAACACCCCTAGCTTAGATCTTTGAAAGATTGTTGTTTGGGGGCATCTTGCAGATTTTGCTTCATTTCATCGGTCAGTCTCAGTAAATTCAAGTTTAATTTATTGAAAGCTGGGGCGACCGATGAAATGTTGGATTTAGATACAGGTTTCTCATTCCATCGAGTCCAATTGTTAATAACCGACTCGGATATTTGGTTAAATGCAAGCAAGCTGTCTTCTGTTAGGCCCTCTTTGAAGAATTGTTGATAGGCATCAATAAGATAGCTAGCCACGCGGTCTATGGTTTTTTCTAGGACTACTCTTTCTTGCTTTTCCATTTTTTGATCAATGCTTTGTCCATGAAACTGGGCGATTAGCTCGTAAAATTTTACAGAGAATGACTCTATGTCAGTTGGTGCGCTGTCAACGGTTGGGCGTTTTGAAGAATCAGAGGAATGCGAGGACAGACTTAGTTCATCTTCGCTTTCGCTAAACTCATCTGCTTTGGTTGTGCGAGATTCTGTGTCGGAGTGGAAATGAGTGCGTAAAAAAGGTGACCGATCTCCATCGGATTGAGTAGAGATTAGTTCTTCTGCTTGAGTGCTTAAGGAGTCTATGTCTGTGTCGAATTCAGTTTGATTCGTCCGAGGTATTTCTGCATACATATCTTTGAAACTTATATTCAGAATTTTTTCCATTTCTTGGCTTAATTGATCATCATCGTCATCATTGAATAAGTTGTCGTCTCTTAGGATGCTTAATTTTTGCTGTTCTAGCAGCATTAGATCATCGAGCTCTTTCACGTTTCTATCCACAAATTCTTCCAAAGACTCGGAGGATAATGTGTTTGGCTCTAAATCCAGTTGCTTGGTTTGTAATAATGCGTCAAAGCAGGATTGCATAGACCATTTTTGCAGGTAAGTGGTGTCATTTTCAATATGAGTTAATAATGTTTCAATATACTCAGATAGTTTTCTAGATTGGTCGGATTCTTTTTCGGGAGAATCGAGCATCTCATCATAGATAATGAAAATGACGCTAATCATCTCTTGAATGGCGCTCTGGTTGTTATCATATATTCTTGGCGAAATATGACGTTTCACCAATGCTTCGAATGCACGCACATATTGCTGATGAGCGTTACTCTCCATGAGCCCTTGGCGCACGGCGTCATTTGCATAGGTGCATATAGTTTGTATTTGCGTGGAACTCTCGCTTTTCTCATCCATGATTTGAGCTGACATGAATAGGTCTATATATTAGTTATAGCTGGTTTTTCTCGGGAGTCAATTGAGGCGGAGTTGGTCTGAGTCTAGTTTTTCGAATGCTAATAACGCCCAATCATGTTCGATTTCCGTTGAGACCAAAGAAAAGTGGGGTTGATAAACCTGTTCTAATTGAGGGATTTGATTCGCTAAAATTCCAGATAGGGTTAAAAGCCCATGAGGATTGAGAAAATGATAAAAAGAGTGCTTAAGATCGAGGAGCGGGGTTAATAAAATATTGGCTATGATGAGGTCGACGGGAGCGTGTACTTCATTGGGATAACCTATGCTCAAACTTTCGCTAGAAACATGGTTGATGGCGGCATTGCTCGCGGTGGCAGTAAGGGCTTGTTCGTCGATGTCTACGGCATAGGCATGGCGTGCTCCTAGTTTTAAAGCCGCAATACTTAAAATGCCAGATCCGCATCCATAATCAATTAATGTTTTGTTGCTCAAATTGGCTTGTTCTAGCCAGGTTAAACATAACGCAGTGGTTGCATGTGATCCTGTGCCGAAAGCCAGTCCAGGATCGAGGATCAAATTGACCGCATCGGGATCCGGGGGTGTATGCCAAGATGGACAGATCCATAAACGCTTGCCAAAACATCGGGGTTTGAACTCATCTAAGCACGCTCGTTCCCAGTTTTGCTCTACTACAGTTTCTATTGAGCATTGTGCTTCTGGGTGTTGATTTGCAATGAGAGCAATAATGGATGGAACATCGATATCTGAAGGATACAGTGCTTGCATGACAACATGAGGCCATAGTGGGACGGTGCCTGGCTCGGGTTCTAAAATGGGATCATCAAATTCATCGGTCATAGTGACTGACAAGGCGCCACACAATTCTAATAAATCAGATAAGCTTTCGATGTCTGTTTTTTTACAATGTGTGATGATGAGTTGTTGCATTGGGCTACTCTTATATTTACGTAAAGTTAGGCCTAGCTATCCAGCACAAATCTGGCGTTTCACCGAGCGTCAAGAATTGTGGTGAATAGATAGGCCCCACAGGTCTTAATCTTTATTTTTCAATAAAGTCTCAAGATAATGAATATTGGTGCCCCCTTCCATGAAATCATGATTGTGCAAAATTCGCTGATGGAGGGGTATATTGGTTTTGATGCCATCAATGACAATTTCATCCAAAGCAGATCGCATTCGCGCGAAGGCTTGAGCTCGATCTTCACCGTAAGCAATTAATTTTCCAATCATAGAATCATAATTAGGAGGCACCGTGTAGGAACTGTATAAATGTGAGTCGAATCGAATGCCGGGTCCGCCTGGTTGATGGAGCATCTTTACTTTACCAGGGCAGGGCATAAAAGTTTGTGGATCTTCCGCATTGATACGGCATTCTAAGGCATGCCCTCGAAAATGAATATCACTTTGCTTGAGACTGAGAGGTAAATCACTGGCAATTTTGATTTGCTCTTTCACCAAATCCACCCCAGTAATCATTTCGGTAACAGGATGTTCGACTTGGATACGTGTATTCATTTCAATGAAATAAAAGCATCCATCTTGAAATAAAAATTCAAACGTGCCTGCACCACGATATTTCAGGTCGCAGCAAGCCTTGACCACAATGGAGCCCATTTTTTGTCGCATTTTATCGGTGATGCCGGGCGCGGGTGCTTCTTCAAGTACTTTTTGGTGACGGCGTTGCATAGAGCAATCGCGTTCACCCAAATGAATCGCATGTCCTTTCCCATCTCCTAAGACTTGAAATTCAATGTGTCTGGGATTTTCTAAAAACTTTTCCATATACACAGTGCTATTTGAGAAGGCGGCTTTGGCTTCACTGCGGGTTAAAGCAATGGCATTTAACAAATGCGCTTCACTATGTACGACACGCATACCACGACCACCCCCGCCGCCTGCAGCTTTGATGATGACGGGATAGCCAATTTTTTTTGCCATAGATAAATTAAGCAGATTATCTTCTGTGAGCGGGCCATCCGAACCTGGAACACAAGGAACCCCTGCTTTTTTCATGGCAGCAATGGCAGAAACCTTATCTCCCATCAACCGGATCGTATCACCACGAGGACCAATAAACCGGAACCCACTTTGTTCAACAATGTCAGCAAAATCAGCATTTTCTGATAAAAAACCATAGCCAGGATGGATTGCGACTGCATCCGTGATTTCAGCCGCGGAAATAATCGCCGGAATATTGAGATAACTTTTTTGGGAAGGCGCAGGACCAATACAAACGGTTTCATCGGCTAAGCGCACATGTAATAAGTCTTTATCAACATCGGAATGGACTGCGACAGTTTGAATGCCGAGTTCTTTACAAGCGCGCAAAATACGTAATGCGATTTCACCGCGATTAGCAATAACAATTTTAGAAAGCATGCCGATCCCCTTATTCAATGACAAACAGGGGCTGGTCATATTCTACGGGGTCACCATTGCCAGCCAAGATCGCGATAATCTTACCTGATTTATCGGCTTCGATTTCATTGAACATCTTCATGGCTTCGATGATACATAATGTATCTCCAACTTTAACCGTGCTGTCTATGCTTACAAATGCAGGCGACTCGGGGTTGGGAGAAGTATATAGCGTACCAACCATTGGAGCGCGCACATGATGTCCTTCCATAGGAAGGTCTTGTGGAGACGGCGTATGGCTAGGTGTTGGGGCTGAAGAAGTCGCTAATTGGGTGACAGGCGGTAATTGAATCTGAGCAGGAGAGTGATGCTGAAATGAAGCCTGTTGCTGAGGTTGGCGACCCAAACGCAGCGACTCCTCTCCGTCTTTGATTTCAATTTCAGTGAACCCCATCTCCACTAACCATCTAATTAAAGGTTTGATTTTGCTAATATTCATCAGTATCTCTCTATAATTTATGCTTGAGCTCAGCTCTATACAGATTACAGGTGCTTTCAGTATAGTACAATAATTTGGCGATTTTGCCTGAATTTCTGGAGGATGTCTAGCAGGACGCCAAGCTAAGTTTTCGATTATACACTATGTTATCTGTTTGAAAATTAAGATACAATTTTTTGTGGCTTCAGAATTAAGAATAGGACAATGATGCTGTTAACGCACAGAACAACATGGAAGCGGCTTGAAGAGCACGCGCGATCGCTGCAATATACGGTGCATCATAATATACCTGCTGTGATTGAGTCTTCGTCTATTATTTTAGATTATAGTCACCAAGCCCTGGATGCTACGGCAATAGATTTATTGGGTTGTTTGGCTGAAGAGTGTCAAATTCAAGATTGGGTGACTAAATTAATGAATGGTTCCGCCGTGAATCATCAATCACCAGCATTGCATACTGCGTTACGCTGTTTTGATTCAAATGCGTTGTGGGTTAATCAGGTGGATGTCCAGCAAGAGATTGCTGCAGTCCGAGAAGAAATGCGTGTCATATCGGAAAAAATTCGCGCTGGGTTGTGGTTAGGTGATTCCGGTAAACCGATTGCGAACGTGGTCAATCTAGGAATTGGTGGTTCGATGTTGGGACCGCAATTTTGTATGGATGCCTTGGCTGATTACAGTATCGATACTTTGAATTTTCATTTTATTTCAGATTTTGATAGCGCCGCTTGTCAACGAGTATTGCGTCAACTCAATCCAGAGACGACGTTGTTTATCGTCTCCTCAAAGTCGTTTGCCACGACAGAAACCTTGTGGAATGCACAAAAAATACTGGAATGGGGTGGCTATGGGGTTTATTCTCCTCAGCACTTTATTGCCATTACAGCGAATGTGGCGAAAGCAAATGGTATGGGTTTTCAGCATGTGTTACCAATTTGGCCGTGGATAGGCGGGCGGTTTTCAGTGTGTTCAGCGATTAATTTAATTACTTGTATTGCAATCGGATATGAACAATTCTTCGCTTTCCTCCGGGGTTCTGCGGCGATGGATGAGCATTTTCGCAATACGGATATCCAACATAATTTACCAATCATGTTGGCTTTATTAGGGATTTGGAACAACAACAATCTTAAAATGCATAATTTGTTGATTTTGACTTATGCGCAGTCTTTAGAGGGGTTTGTACCCTTTCTGCAACAATTGGAAATGGAAAGCAATGGCAAATCCATAGATAAGCAAGGTCGTGAAGTCAATTATGCTACGGTTCCGATTATCTGGGGCGGCTCTGGAAATCAGGCCCAGCATAGTTATTTTCAAATGTTGTCACAAGGCACTCATAGACTGAGTGTGGATTTGATTAGTATCGGATCACTAGACGATCGGGTGATAGAACAACATAAAGAAGCCCTGTTTTGGGATGAGAATATAGGCAGTAGTCCTAGTAGATATATCCCTTGTAATCATATTCAATTAGTGGATAATTGTCCGTATTCGATTGGTTCTTTGATTGCTTTATACGAGCATAAAGTGTTTGTCCAAGCGATACTTTGGAACCTTAATCCGTTCGATCAACCTAGCGTGGAACGGATGAAAGAAAAAATGGAACAATGGACGACCCGTAAATCATCGATGATTTTATGATAGGTTTTTTTGAGGACTGATGATGAAAGTAGTGATCTTAGCAGGCGGTTATGGAACGCGTTTAAGTGAAGAAACTGATTTACGCCCGAAGCCGATGGTAGAAATCGGTGGAAATCCTATTCTTTGGCATATTATGAAGCAGTATTCAGCGCATGGCTTTAATGAGTTTGTTATATGCCTGGGTTATAAAGGCTATATGATCAAAGAATATTTTGCTAATTACTTTTTGCATACCTCCAATGTCACTTTTGATTTGGCAAAAAACCACATGGAAGTACATCAAAACAAAGCTGAGCCGTGGTTAGTGACTTTGGTCGATACAGGCGAAAACACCATGACGGGCGGACGCTTAAAACGCATTCAGTCTTATGTGGGTGACGAAGATTTTTGCTTTACTTACGGAGATGGTGTGAGTGATGTGAATATTCAGAATCTCGTTGCCTTTCACAAAGAAAATAAAGTGCTGGCTACGGTTACAGCCACACAAATGCCAGGTCGGTTTGGTGCGTTGAGCATTGAGCAAAACCGTGTCGCCAGCTTTTGTGAAAAACCTCAAGGCGAAGGTGGTTGGATCAGTGGGGGTTTTTTTGTATTGTCTCCCAAAGTATTTGATTATATTGAAGGCGATAATACGACTTGGGAAAAAGGACCGGTGGAACGTTTGGCAAGCGAAGGCCAAATGTCGGCTTATTTTCACGAGGGATTTTGGCAGCCGATGGATACCTTACTACACAAAAAGCAATTGGAAGATTTATGGAAAACTGGACAAGCACCTTGGAAGATATGGCATGAAGAGTGATTTGCGTTCTTTTTGGCAGGGAAAAAAAGTATTTCTCACCGGACATACCGGGTTTAAAGGAAGCTGGTTAGCTTTATGGTTACAGCATCTGGGTGCAGAGGTATGGGGATATGCGCGAGCGCCAGAAGGCGGTCAAAATTTATTTACCCAAGCGCGAGTTGCGCAACAGATGCATAGTGTCATCGCGGATATCTGTGATACGGAACGCTTGATGGCGACTTTAAAAGATTGTCAGCCTGACATTGTGATCCATATGGCGGCTCAATCTCTGGTGCGTTATTCTTATGAACACCCCATAGAAACCTATCAAACTAATGTGATGGGGACGGTTCATGTTCTAGAGGCCATTCGTCAAATCCCGACAGTACGTGCTGTGGTGAATATTACCTCCGATAAATGCTATGCCAATCGCGAAATGATTTGGGGTTATCGAGAAAACGAGCCGATGGGAGGGTATGACCCATACAGCTCGAGCAAAGGGTGTGCGGAATTGGTGACCGATGCGTATAGAAATTCATTTTTTATGCCGGCTGGCATTGGTTTAGCGTCGGCTCGCGCTGGCAATGTGATTGGCGGTGGAGATTGGGCGGTAGATCGTTTGGTGCCGGATGTGTTGCGTGCTTGTATTGCCAAACAAAATGTCGTGCTGCGTTTCCCTAATGCCATTCGTCCTTGGCAACATGTTCTGGATCCACTGTGTGGTTATTTGCAGTTGGCGCAGTTGTTGTATAACGACCCTATACAATATTCGCAAGGGTGGAATTTCGGCCCGAATCAACAAAAAACGTACCCTGTAGAAAGAATCGTAAAAGAACTATTACAAATCTGGGGTGGCAATCACTCACAGATTGAATATCATCCGCACATGCAAGCGCATGAAGCTCAATCTTTAATGCTAGATAGTGCGAAAGCAGGTGCCTTTTTGCAATGGTCACCTCGCAGGGGCATTACAGATGCCTTACAAAAAATTGTGGCGTGGCATCAACATGCCTTATATGAAGACAATATGCGCTCATTTACTGTGCAGCAGATAGAAGAATATTTAGAGGAGAAAGAGATATGTCTACAAACTATTTAAGTGTGCCTTATGGTCGTACTGTGCACGGCGAAGAAGAAATTGCCGCGGTGGTCCATGTGTTACGTACGTCTACTCAGATGGGTAAGCATGTGCGTGAAATGGAAGAAAAGGTTGCCGCCTTATTTCAAAAAAAATCAGGTATTATGTTGAACTCAGGCTCGTCGGCTAATTATCTTGCGATTGAAATTTTGGATTTGCCTGAGGGTTCAGAGGTGATTACCCCGGTGTTGACTTTTTCAACGACTGTCGCGCCCTTGGTGCGGAATAAATTAGTCCCTGTATTCGTGGATGTTGAACCCGGTACTTACAATATTGATGTCAAAAAAGTGGAATCCATGATTACGGCTAAAACCAAAGCCATGATGATTCCAAATTTATTGGGCAATTTGCCGGATTGGAAATTATTGCGTGAATTGGCAGATCGTTACAATTTAATCGCTATTGAAGATTCTTGTGATACGTTGGGCGCAACCGTAGATGGCTTATCTGTAGGCTGCCACACGGATCTGAGCATCACTAGTTTTTATGGTTCGCATGTGATTAATTGTGCTGGAAACGGTGGAATGTTGTGTGTGAACACAGAAGAATTGGCTTCCCGTGCTAAATTATTGAGGAGTTGGGGCCGAAGCTCGTCTTTGTTTGTGGAATCTGAAGCGATTGAAAATCGGTTTCATGTCAAAGTAGATGACATTCCTTATGATGCAAAATTTGTGTTTGAAGCGTTGGGATACAATATGGAGCCATCAGAAATGGGTGCGGCATTCGGTTTGGTGCAATTGAGTAAATTAGATCAAAATATTGCAACGCGTGAAAAATGGTTTGCTATTCAAGATGCTTTTTTCAAAGCCTACGAAGAATGGTTTATTTTGCCCAAACAATTGCCAAATTCGCGTACAGGTTGGCTCGCTTATCCATTAACCATCAAAGCATCCGCACCATTTTCGCGGACAGAATTGCAGATATTTTTGGAAAAACGCAATATTCAGACAAGAACTGTGTTTACGGGTAATATATTACGTCAACCTGGATTCAAAGATATTCTGTGTCGTCGGGTTGATTCGTATGAGCATACTGACAATGTCATGCGTGGTGGGATTCTCATGGGTTGTCATCATGGCCTAGATGCGGAAATGATGGCGCATATTCATGAATCATTTACTGTGTTTGCACAGGAATTCGCGACTGCGGCTGTTTAAAACTTGATGTTTAGTCTACACAGCGATGATTTAAGCCATATTGCGCAACAAGGAAAATCTGCTTGGCAAGAACTGGATTCTGCCCGTATTTTGATTACGGGCGGAACGGGTTTTTTTGGAATTTGGTTATTGGAGTCGTTGTTTTTTGCGAAAACGCATCTCAATTTGCGCACCGAAGTGGTGGTGCTGTCACGAGATCCTCTGAGATTCCTGCAAAAATTTCCTTATCTAAATAACATGACGGGCTTAAGCTGGATTCAGGGGGAAGTTCAAGACTTTTCTTTCCCAGAGGGCGCTTTCACGCATGTGATTCATGCTGCCACCCCTGCTTCAGCCGCTTTGAATCAAAATGAACCGTTGCTGATGCTAGATACGATTGTGCAAGGTACGCGGCGAGTTTTGGATTTTACAGTACAGGCAGGGGTTAAAAAATTTCTGTTAACCAGCTCTGGGGCGATATATGGTACCCAGCCTCCTAGTTTGTCGCATGTTAACGAGCACTATTTAGGGATGGCAGATCCTTTGCAAACGGTAGCAGCCTATGCGGGTGGAAAATGGATGGCAGAACATTTGTCCAACACATACGCACAACATTATGGTTTTGCAACAAAAATTGCGCGTTGTTTTGCTTTTGTTGGGCCTTATTTGCCCTTGGATACTCATTTTGCGATTGGGAATTTTATGCAAAATGTGTTACAGCAAGAGCCTATTCATTTGCATGGAGATGGGACGCCTTATCGGTCGTATTTATATGCTGCCGATTTGATGATTTGGTTGTGGAAAATTTTGTGTGATGGGCAAAATGGTCGGGCTTATAATGTGGGTTCGGAAGAAGCGATTAATCTCGCAGACTTGGCAGATTTGATGTCTAGGCAAATACAACCCCAGGTACCAGTCGTGATTGAAAAAAAACCTGATCTGAATAAATTACCAGCGCTGTATATTCCATCTACTCAGCGAGCGCAGCAAGAATTGGCATTAAAACAATGGATTAATTTGGAAGATGGGATTCAACGAACTCTCAATTGGTGGAAATCATGCAAAAACAAAAATTAAGTGAATTTGTTGCTCAGTTTTTAGTAGAACAGGGTTTGCAACATGTATTCATGCTGACCGGCGGGGGTGCTATGCACCTGAACGACTCATTTGGTCGTCATCCTGGATTAGAAAAAGTGTATAACCACCACGAACAGGCGTCTGCAATGGCAGCGGATAGCTATGCTCGGATCAGCAAGGCCATCCCCATTGTCAATGTCACAACCGGACCTGGTGGGATTAATACTCTGAACGGTGTGTTTGGTGCCTGGGTAGATTCGCTGCCAATGCTAGTGGTATCCGGTCAAGTAAAATTTGAGACCACTGTAGAGAGTACTCAATTGCCTTTACGTCAATTGGGTGACCAAGAATGCCGTATTATCGAAATGGTCAAAGGGATTACCAAATATGCGGTCACGGTGACTGATCCCAATACAATCAAATATCATCTGCAAAAAGCTTTGTTTTTAACAAAATCGGGTCGACCTGGTCCTGTATGGATAGATATCCCAATGAATGTGCAAGGGAGTTTTATTTATCCTGAACAATTAATCGCATTTGATCCGGAACAAGAAGGTTTTTTTGAGGCGTTGCCAAGTATTGATGCGACTCAACTTGCGAAAATTTACGCGACTTTAACTGAGGCAAAACGTCCCGTTATTTTTGCTGGCGCGGGTGTACGCGTATCCGGTGCGCATGAGACTTTTTTACAATTGATTGAAACTTTAAATATTCCGACCGTTTGTGGGTGGAATACTTATGACATCGTGAGCAATGATCATCCTTGTTACGCCGGCCGACCAGGATCATTGGGGGATCGCGCAGGTAATTTTACCGTACAAAATGCCGATGTTTTATTGGTTCTGGGTTCGCGTTTGAATATTCGCCAAATCAGTTATAACTGGGAATCATTTGCACGCCATGCGCACATCATTATGGTTGATATTGATAGGGCTGAATTAGACAAACCCACATTGAACATCGATGTAAAAGTGCATGCAGATTTAGCGACCTTTATTCCTAAATTATTGGACTATGCACAATCACAACCAGTCGCTAGCCATGCTGCTTGGCTGGCTTGGTGCCGATGGCGCGTGGAAAAATATCCGACGGTACTGCCAGAGTATTGGGCGATTCAAGATAAAGTGAATCCCTATTGTTTCATGCAGCGCTTAAGTGAGCATTTGTCCGAAGATCAAATTGTTGTGAGTGGCGATGGCACCGCATGTGTGGTTTCATTTCAAGCTATGACATTGAAAGCGGGACAAAGGCTATATACCAATTCCGGCTGTGCTTCGATGGGCTATGACCTGCCTGCCGCGATTGGGGCATGTGTTGCCTCAGGTTATAAAGAGATTATCTGTTTAGCCGGTGACGGCAGTATTATGCAAAATATTCAGGAATTGGCGACCATTGCATTTAACCAGTATCCGATAAAAATCTTTATTTTAAATAATTATGGCTATCATTCTATCCGTCAAACCCAACAAAACTTTTTTGGACAACCTTTGATAGGCGTGGGACCAGACAGTGGGTTGGGCTTTCCTGATTTTGCAAAATTGGTGGCAGGATTTGGATTGCCATATGTGAGTTGTCGTGATCATGCGGAATTAAACGCGCGTATAGAAGATACATTGCAACAAAATGGACCGGTGGTTTGCGAAGTGTTCATCGATTTAGAGCAAGTTTTTGCACCCAAATTATCATCAAGGCGACTAGAAGATGGTACGATGGTCACTAGCCCAATGGAAGATATGGCGCCGTTTTTGTCTCGTGAAGAATTCCGGGAAAATATGTTGGTTGAAAATGCTGAATTGGAGTGTTGAGTTAGTTTTGTCTCAGAGGGTCATGCTTAAACGAGTACAAAATTTGATTTTGTGTCTCAGGGTCCTGCCGCTGCAGGTATCCCATCGTGCTCGCAAGCTGCGCGCGTTGGGAGCCCTCCTTACGCGTCACCCTTCGTCGAATATCGATAAAAGACAAAATCTTAAAAACCATGAGAGTTTCAAATGAAAACAGTTTTGATTACAGGTGGACGCGGTGAGATCGGTCAAGCAATCATTGCTCAATTCCGTAAGGCTGACTATCAAATCATTGCGCCAACCCGCGAAGACTTGGATTTAAATCAGCCTGCAGTGATAGAAGATGAGATTATCAAACAAGTTGCAACGGTAGATGCGTTTGTGCATTGCGCCGGTATCAATTTTCCTAAGCCGTTTGTTAAGATTGAGCCTCACGAGTTTTCTCAGACATTAACTGTGAATGCAATCGCCTTTTATCTGATTACACAAGCGTTAATAAAACATGAAAAATTAAGCCGAAATGGACATATTTTAGCAATTTCTTCTATTTATGGTGATATTTCGCGTAAAGGTAGGTTCTCTTATACGGCATCGAAATATTGTTTAAATGGTATGGTGAAAAATTTGGCTTTGGAGTTGGGTCCGCAAGGCATTAAAGTGAATGGTTTGGCGCCGGGTTTTGTGGAGACCAGTTTAACGCGACGCAATAACTCGTCAGAAATCATTGCACACATGGAAAAGTCCATTCCACTTGGCCATTTGGCTGAAACAGATGATATTGCAAAAATTGCTTATTTTTTAGCGTCGGAAGATAATCGTTATATCAGTGGACAAACGGTGATTGCGGATGGCGGATATACTGCAGGAGGATTTCAAGAATGAGTTTTAGAATTGATACACAGGACCTACCCTTGCCAGCCACGCTCTCAGATGTTCAAGAATTTACAGTGTCTTCTATCCCTAGACCTTACCAAGTAAAGCTGGATGATTCTCCAGATCCCTGTATCAGCATTCAAGCACAATTGGCCGCTCACCCTAAGAATATTTTAATCATTGATCAGAAAGTTTATGCTTTATATGGAAAAAATATTGATTGGCCTGATAGTAGAATATTCCAAATATCTGCGACTGAAGCATTTAAAGGGATGGAAGGGGTGCTGGCACTGTATGATTTTTTGCATCAGCATCAGATTACCAAAGGCGAAACATTAATAGTCGTGGGTGGCGGGATCACGCAAGATATTAGTGCCTTTGTAGCAGCCACGTATAAACGTGGCATAAATTGGGTATATTTTCCTACGACGTTATTGGCCATGTCAGATTCGTGCATTGGTGGTAAAGCGGGGGTGAATTATCGAGGGTCTAAAAATCAATTGGCATTATTTTCTGCCCCCCAATCCGTAATGATTAATACCGAGTTTCTGCGAACCTTAGCTGTAAAAGATATTCAGTCTGGTTTGGGAGAGATATTAAAATTATGTATCACCGGTGGAAAACATTTGGTTGATTTTTTCCAACAATCCGTAGAATTTGGCATAGCAAAGCAGTTCGACCGCTTTAAACCGTTGATTATGAACGCTTTGGCTGTTAAGCGTGCCGTGATTGAGGTGGATGAGTTTGAGCAAAATATTCGTAAAGGTCTCAATTATGGCCATACCATAGGGCATGTGATCGAAGCGATGACTGATTATGCAATTCCTCACGGCATTGCAGTGGTCATTGGGATGATGATTGTGAATCAACTGAGCTTTGAGCAAGGGCTGTTAGCGCGCGAAGATTGCCTTGCAATCAATATTGCCTGTTTCAGTTTGATTGATGAAGACAGTCGTCGAAGGCTACAAACGCTTAATCCCGATGAGATGATGGTCTGTTTGCAACAAGATAAAAAAGTTTCAGGAGACAAAGTCACTATGATTATGCTTTTTGCTCCTGGGCATTTGGGTTTTGTGAAGATGACCATGAATGATGAGTTAAAGCAGGGTTTATGGCGTGTTTGTGATCAATTGGGAATTCTTGAGTTGCCTGCATAAGCAGAATGCGATAAATATCTATAAAAAAGAGTAGGTTGGACCAAGGCCCAACTTACTCTTTTAAGTTATTGCTTAACAGAGGCTTTGGATGTGGCATGCATGAAAGATTGTTTTTTCTGGTCCGAAGTAGGGCTCTTTTTCAAGGGTTATTTTTGTTATCCGCTTAGATAAAAAGCAATTTCCCCCTTGTCCCAAAACTCATAACCATTTAAGATGTCATCACTTTTTTTAATTTCTTATATAGAATCTTGGTCGAAATATTTCGATCCTAAAAAAACAGTTTTTCGGAGAAAATAATGAACAAATTGGAATTGCAAATGACAGAATTGTTGCTGGATTTAAAGCAAAATTATCATGTCACCGGCATAAAAGCAGAGTTTGAAGCAGAAGGTACACGCATGGAAGAAGCGATGCGCCTAAAGGACGTGACTTCTTCGGTGCCAGGATTAGGCTTAAATATTAAAATTGGTGGGTGTGAAGCTATTAAGGATATGTTTGATGCTATTGGCCTGGGTGCGCAACGTATTATTGCCCCGATGGTTGAAACACCTTATGCCTTGCAGAAATTTATTCGTGCTGCACAATTAGTCTATGGTGATGACCTCGATCAAGTTGAGCTCCTAGTTAATATTGAAACGTTTGCTGCTTATCAGTGCTTCCAACAGATGTTAGCTATTCCAGAAATCAAATATTTAAATGGTATGGTTGTTGGCCGTGTTGATATGGTGGGTTCTATGGGAATCGGGCGTACCCAAGTGAATTCAGAACAAGTATTGGATATTTCCCTTGATTTGGCCAAGCAAGCAAAAGAGCGTGGCTTAAACGTAGTTGTGGGCGGGGGTGTTTCGGTGGATTCGATTCCATTTTTTAATGCTTTTCCTCAAGGTCATCTTGATCGCTTTGAAACTAGAAAAATTATTTTCTCTTGTCCAGACGCAATTAAAAATCCAGAAATTGCTTTCATTAAAGCGGTTCAATTCGAGATTATGTGGTTGAAAAACAAACGCAATTATTACAGTGTGATTGCTCGTGAAGATGAAGAGCGAATTCACATGATGCAAGAGCGGTATAAATTATCATTGCAAAAAATTCAGCATGTGGCTGCGGAAGCTGATTTTATCTTAGCTTAAGTGATTGCCGGATAATGAATCGTGCTTTGTGTGTGTCTGACTCACAAAAGACTCTATGCTTTCAAAAAGTGATACTGCTCTATTTTGCGATATTTAGTGTGGGATTATGCAAACTGTGTTGGGTGTTTTCGCAGTACGTATATCAACATATTGATATACAAGACGTAGTGGATCAAATGTGTGATTGGGTTGCGGTTTTTCCGCATGCAAAACTCCCGCAATTACTGTTTTTTGGATTGTCATTAATAGCCATGTTTGGTTTCTGGGGTTTATATTTTGCCCTGACCATGGTTAACAGCGCTAGACACTCTCTAAAACTATCCAAACCACATGGAATCTTCGGTTGTTTGTTCGTTTCTCTCCTCATCAATCTGGGCCTGGTGACAATGGTTAACTCTCTTTATCTAGATGCTTTGGTCTGGATAATAGGGTTTTTTGCCTTGCTTATGGCTTTCTATAATAAAAAAATAGGCCTTTATAGTCGTTGGGATCGCGTTGTTCTGAGTGGAACAAAGAATCGCATATCGAAAGTTTCGTTAAAAAGTACGTGTGATCGCAACGGCGGTCGAAGCCAAAAAATTGTGTCGGCAATTGTCCATTTGGAGTCAAAATTTGGTTTAAACCCTATAATGGTCTGGGGGATAACGGCATTTATTACACTAGGATTTATCTGCATATTTTACCCGCTAATTTTTAAACCCATACAGATTGCAAATGAGTTCATGGATATTCCAGAGCAGACTTTATTACGTAGCGGGCAAATTGTAGACAACACTCAGTATATCAATCAGCACCGTATTAGTGGGTTACATCTTTATGACCCCCGCCATGATCAGGGTGTTTTGCCGGTTTCTGCAGAGTATGCTCAGGTTGTTTTGCGTTCTGCCCCAGGTTTAGTTCAATTTTTAAACCGACAACCTGGACAATTTGCTTATGATGCCGCCACGCAAACATTGTCTTTAAAAGGAAAGCTGACGCAGCGGGACTACTCTGAATTATTGGAAGTCTATCAAGCAGACAAAGACAGCCAGCAGCAAATAGAAAGCTTAGTGATCCAGGCAAATCAAATAGAAAGTTCTTATAAAAGCCGGATCTATATGCCAGAAGAACGGGAGTTTATTGCGAAAAATAGGTCTGAAAATGAGAGAAAAGTAAAAGCCGGTTGGTTGTTTTTTCATCACAGCTGGGTGTTGAATCCTATCTTAGCTTTGTCGAAAGGTGCTGACGCGAACAAACAGGTATTTATTTATGGATATGGCAGTGCTGTTTTTTTAAAACAGATGTTGACCCAGATGGGAGCGGTGAGTTTTCAAAACTATTTTAAAGCTACGTTTGTTTTTTATCCCATGTACTTTTTGATCTTTTTAGCGGGGATATATGCGTTATTTCGAAGTGTGGAGTTAGTTTGTATTGGAGCTATCTTATTAACTGTTAGCTTTCTGCTGTTAGGGTATCAGATGATATTGTTGGCGCCAGGGTATAATCCAATGCGGCATTTATTTGACATGTTGATGCTGGTGCTTTTTTCCCAGTATGTAAAAAAGAACAACCTCCCCTATTTGTTGCTCTTGGTGTTCACGGGGTTTGTTGCAATAGTTTGGAGTAAGGATTTTGGTTTGTTTTTGACTGCTTCATGTTTGGGAACGGTTATTATTAAAAGTATTGTGATGCCGCGCAGAGATTTTGTGCGCGTGATCGTTGCATGTTTAGGAGCGGTCGGCGCCATACTTCTATATGGGGCTTCTTTTCATGGCGTAAATTATAATTTTTGGCATATGCTTTTAGGATATACCCAGCCAATGATGTCTACATTTCGAATCAGTATTATCTTAGTTGCTATCAGTTTTGGATATTTGTTTTATATTCAATGTAAAAAAATGGATTCGGTCTATTTTTGGTTGGCATTATGTGTGTTTTTTTATTTGCAATGTCAGCTTTTGTATTATGTCTGGTATCCTTCGGTGCAACATTTGTTGGTATTGGCCCCCATGGTAATTGTTGGCGGCATGGCTTCGGTACAGTTGCTTGGCAACAAGAATAATCCGAACATGGCGGGCATTCAAACGGCATTGATTGCTAGTGTTTTGTTCATCTATCTTCCCAGCATGTATTTTTTTTATAAAGAAAAAATGCAATATGATGCGATTTTTGCGACGCATGTGGTGCATGATTGGAAATTTCAATATGCCTCTTTTCAAACTACGATGGAACCTCAATTACTTACTGAAACATTAGATTTGATTGAACGCTATGCGCCAAATTCTTCTATCTATTTAATCTCTAAATATGATGACATTTTGCCAGTATTGACGCAGCGCAGTAATGCACTACCCGTAGTGAATTTGGCTTTGGATTTATTATCCAAACGGGATATTGAACGTTGCAAACAGGCTGTCAGAACAAACAATCCAGTCTATATTTTTGTGGACTCCGATATTCACAGAGATTTACGTGGTGACGTGATGCTTTTTTACGATCCCGCGTGCTTGAATAATGACTATCAATTATCATATGGGCGATTTACCGCTATTAAAAATATGCGGACTCTATACGATGAAATTCAAGAGGACTATAGATTGATAGAAAAGGGCTCATTACTGAGTGTTTATCAACGAAAACAAGGCGCGTAGATGTTAGCCAAATTAAACGTGGATAGAAAAGTACTTTGTTTTTTGCTAGTCGGTGGGTTGAATACTCTGCTGGGATTTGGTTTGTTTCCTACTGTCTATTGGCTCATGCCGGATTATCGAAAACATTATATAGGGATGTTGGTCATCTGCCATATTACTAATGTGAGCTGGGCCTTTTTTTCCAATAAGTATTTTGTTTTTCGCACGCGAGGAGATGTTTTGACGGAAATGACAAAATTTGCGTTTTTTCATCTGTTTTATTTTTTGTTCATGTTGTTATTGGTGCCGATTTGTGTTGAGTATGCGCATTTCAATCCGATAGTGATTCAATTTATCATCAGTGTATTGGTCGTTATTAGTAGTTATTTCTGGTACGATAAAGTGGTTTTTTTATTATTGAAGAAATAAATGATGAATTACGAAAAAAAAGTATGCTGCATATGCGGTCCTGGGTCGAGTAAAACCGCTGGTGTCAATGCAGCGCTGCCCGCTGAAGGCTTAGGGTTTGCTGAATTACAAGATCAATGGAATGGCTTTTTTAAAGATACAGATAAGGAACGCTCATTTTTTTCCTATGTACGTTGTGTCGTCTGTGGGTTGTTGTATTGTCCGCAGTATTTTTATGCAGAACAGCTCGCAAATTTGTACCAAAATATGCCGGATAATACCGCAGATGTTGATTTAAGCTCGTTACGAAAAACCCAGTATGGATATTTTCAAACATTATTACCGTATTTAGATAATTTACACGGTGATTATTTTGAGATGGGTCCGGATATTGGTCTCTTTACCGAACATGTGCTGAAAACAAATCAGTTCGAAAAGATTTGGTTGGCAGAACCTAATCGCGCCGTGTGGCCGCATTTACAACAATTATTGAAAACGCAACCTTCGCAGTTGTTTTCTGATATGGTGCAAGAGGACCCTATACCCAATGCAGTGTTGGGTGCAGCGGTGATGATCCATGTATTGGATCATGTGCTAGATCCTGTCGACGTGTTACAACATTTGCATGCCAAAATGCGGGATGGCGGTATATTGGCTATTGTTACGCATGATGAGTCTTCGCTATTGGCCAATCTTTTAAAGAAGAGATGGCCTGCCTATTGCTTGCAACACCCGCAATTGTATCGCCCCAAGTCTATAAAGCATTTATTGGAAAAGGCTGGCTTTAAAGTATTAGAGGTTCAAAAAACCTACAATCATTTTCCATTCGGATATCTTTTGAATCATCTGGTTTGGGCCTTAGGGTTTAAGAAAAAGATATTTCCCGATTGGAAAAAACTACAGCTTCCATTGAAATTGGGTAATATTATAACGATTGCAACCAAATAGGAGTTTGACTTGTGATAATAAAAAGGTCCAAAGAACAATTGATTGAACGACTGAAGGTCGAAAATTTTGTTTTTTCCGAATTTAGTTTGTCTCATGAAGGAGAGTACTCCGTTTCAGATGCAGATTGGAATTATAAAGATATTCCGCATCTGCATTATGTCCATCGCTTGGCAGAAGCAGCGCCGGCGTATGTGGATGATGATAAAATTGCTTCAATTGTGGTACAGAAAATTCCAGGCTTTGTCATTCCCTTATCCGTATTTATCTATGAAAACACGCCTACATCACAATTGTATTACACAACTAGTTTTTTTTATGTTCTGATTATTGAATCAGTTTATGTTGCATTGGGTCCGAATCGGACTCGAGTGACCACGACCTATAGTGTGGGTTCTTCCAAATTACTTCAGTGGACATTTCCAGCTTTGCGTTGGTTGATTAAAAGAAACTATCGTGATTTGATGTCTACCGATATTCCGATGCGAGAAAGACGTGGTCAATTACGCAAATGGGGATATGGGTTTAAACAAATTGCCCCTACTTATAGTTACGCAAAATCAGTCAACATTAAGCCAGACAATGTTATTTTACCGGTTGATCCTCAACTACCTAACCATGCAATGGAGATCGCTCTTACAGAGGTCTTACCCCAGGATGGCGAGTATTTTTGGGGGCGTGAAGATGCCTGGGGATTACGCCTGGTGAGATTGGATGGCAAGCTGAGAGTGTTTTCTAGAATGTGCCATCACGAAGGTGCGAGTTTGGATAAGCAACCCTGCGTGGATCATCAATTACGCTGTCCCTGGCATGGTAGATTATCATTGCCGATTGCGACGTTTGATTTGTCAAAAATAGATAGCCAAAATGTGAATGCTCGTTTGCATCAGCTGAGTTTTGTGGCGGGTTTATTGACCGTGAGATTACATCAAGGTTTGGTTGAAGAATGTAAACAGAGCGTGTTAGAGGAAGAAATACTGTAATGATAATATTATAGGTTGGGCCAAGGTCCAACCTACTCTTTATAGTTGTTTAATGAGGATGGTTTATCGCGCTGTCAAATTTTTTCTTGATACTTTATGATAATCCAATGCTCACTTTCAAAAGTAGCGGTTTTGATGAAATAATTCTGCAAACTGTCTATCCAATTTTCATAGCGATCTTCTACTTCTTTTTTTGCATGCACTAAATATTTGTTCAAGGGGCGCCCTCTTTCAATAGACCGCTGGATGATTTCTGCTTGTCTTTCTGGCGGAACGGGCACCTCTAGCAGTTGTAAGGGGCCCGGCAACCAAAGGCGTTCATGCGAGGGGGATTGCGCCACATAAGGCATTAACCCAAGATTTCCACTATAAGCGATTGCGTCATGGGCTCCTATCTTGGCTTCTTTGATTAAATTGGATAGTTCCATTTCGAAATTTGCTTTAGGTACCTTCTCATCGATATGTAATGAAAATGAGCTTAGTGTAGAAAGCTGCGAGAAAAGTCCAGGATTGCCGACTACCGTAAATAAAATGATAAATAAAAATGGCGGCGCAAAGGCTTGAAGAATGACTGAGGTATTCTGTGGTTTTCTCTGCTCACTGATTTGTAAAGCAATGAATAAAAGACTAACCAAAAGGGGCAGCATAGCGGTAATATTATTTGGCACGGCTCTGCCAATATAATAACTGCTGATACCCCATAGGCAGCTTATTAAGCTTACTAATAATACCACAGTGCGACTCCGAGGGTTTTCTGTTATGACGGTGGTTAATAACGTGACTAAGCCTGCTAATAAAAGAATCAAAATCCAAGCTGGACCTTTGATGTTCAATGCAAAAGAACCAAATCCTTTTGCATATAATAGACCGTAGACAAAATGACTGCTCCATTCTGGGTAATGGCCTAAAAAGATTCGATAATAAATCGAAATACTGAGTATCACACAGAATAGTAAAAGAAATGGGGCTAATAAATAAAAGAATTTTTGTTTAAGCAGCGTTTTGATGGCGGTTCGCCAATTTTGCGAAGAGTGTGGCAAGTATGTTTGTAGCCAGCTAATGCATAACGCGGGTAGAAAAATACAGCTACCATAGATAGCAGATTCTGCGGACCAAAGCACAGACAAAGCCCAACACAGACTTCCGTATCCAGCAAAAGCTTTGAAAGAAATGCGCTCTGATTGCCAATATCGATAGATTATCCACACAAGAACATAACACCAAAAAAATCGCATGACTGAAGAAGAGGGATAAGCAGATGGCCCTTCTAAATAGGGATCCGCAAAATGAAGTGCACACATAGCGATTGCCAGGCTGGCTGCTATGCGAAAAATACTGGTAGTGGATTTTAAAAATTGGTAAATAATAGCACTAGTAAGTACCAGCAAAATACTTTGTAAAATATAAATAGCTTCCCAAGCGCTTTTAGTGGGGAGTAGTGATGCAATCAGGATATTTAAAAAACCGTACTGTGACGGGGTATCCCACAACAACCAGCCATGGCTGCGCACCACTTCAACTGGACCGACAAAATAAGTCCAATGATACGCAAAGCTTCCGTCAAGAAATAAAGAGTCAGCTCTAAAGCCTAAGAAAAGAGCTAGTGCGCAAAAGATTATTAAAAGAAAATGTTGTTGGGTTTTAGGGATTTTTTTTGTAGCATTCGTAGAAAAACCGTCAACAGTTAGTTTCTGAACTACTACCCAACAAAAAACGCTGATGAGGATGGTTGCTAAAGTATATTGTGTGAGCGCATCCATATAAGCGCCCCAATTCGGTAATTGAAATAAGGCACACCAACTAAGCGTAGTTAAAATGGCGCTCATTCCGAAGAGAATGTGGCGGTCATTTTGGTTAGATAAAAAGTTCTGTTTAGAGTAGACCACTTTTTGGGCCATCCAACAAGACGTCAGTAAAATGAAGCTTATTACCCAGAGTCCGACTAGAGGGGGGTATGTTTTCAATAAGAATTTTGTGGCTTTTCCGATGATAGTTAAAAGACAACCGAATGTCATCCAGGAAAGAATGATCATTGAACTGTTATCAGACACTTTCCTGCTGAATAGACGATTATATAAATAACAAGAGACTGGAATCATGAGCCCAATCAGAAAAAAAGTGCCCCATTCAGCAAAAAAAGCATTTTTAACCCGAGGGATATCACTTATGAATGCAGTTAAAACAATACACATACAAGCGAATGTTTGTTGTAAATAATAGGGCGTATGTTTGGTCCATTTATCCAACATGTTAAATTTTCTCCTGATTTTTTACCCATACATACAAATTAACCTCTTTAGATGCCGGTATATTGGCTTGTAAACTGTATTGAGTATGCGTTAAGCGACGGATCGTTGTGATAATGTCTCGTTGTCCAGATTGTTGATTATGCCGAAACAGGTGTTCGTGCATTGTCCAAACAACTTCTGGTAATTCTGCGTAGATAATAATTTTGGGCGGATGATTTTGAATTCTTGTCGCCTCTTGGTGCGCGATAGAGTCAGGCAAAAAATCTGGCCAATGAACAATCGCACGAATATTGTTTAAACGATTTTCCACAAGATAAAATAAGGGCATGTGAGGGAAAGCCAAAATTTCATCTCCCGGACTGCTGTTGCTTTGAACAATGCGGTCGACTGTTTCTAAAACAGTAATCGTGCTAGCGGGTAAATGCAGTCCTTTCAATCTAGGTAAATCAACAGTGCTGTTTGCCTCTTGAATCCCTGGTGTTTGGAGATACCACCAAGCATAAGGGGTGGTATATTTTTTTTCTACAAAAAATATAACCAAGATCAGGCTCAAGGTTAAAAAAGCGACTCTACCGATCTGAAAAAAACTTTTGGATGAGAATACCTGACATAAAAATAACGCAAACCCCATAAATGCTCCGTTTTCTGAAATACTCGGTGAAGTCCCGCATCCAAAAATAAACCCCAAAGCTAGAATGGATAACATGATTTCTGGCGAAGATTGACGAGGTCCTAAAATATATTGAATCAATAAAAGTAAGGGCGTGATAGACGCTAGCACAAATAGATTGTGCGACGCTTTCAACGCAATAATTTGGAGCTTGTTGGTGAGCGATGGTAGAAAAAGTGGTGCAAATAAAGCGAGTATAAGGGCTGCAAAGAAGGGCAAATAATACCACTCCTTTTTCCAATCGCGCACAATCGGTTCCCGCTGCATTCCAAGAAGTAGACGCCAATACCCGAGAGTCAGCAAACCGATCAGGAGATGCCATAATTGATGAAAGTACTGTTTAGAAAATAATTCTTTGACCCATGCAAACAAGACTTGAGATAATGAGCCTTTGGCTTGTATGGCTCCGGTGACGATTTGTTGATAGAAGTCGGATAATAGGCCATGCCATGCTAACCAGGATAATAAGGGAATGCTGATGAGTGCTACCCCAATATGAAAGCCTACCACAGTTTTTAACATCCACTGTCTACTGATAGGAAGCGTTACCAGGATGATCCCTAACACAATAAAGCATAAAATGAACGAGCCATTGCTTTGTTTTGTCCATAAGGTCAAGGCGCCAAATACCCCTGAAAGCAATAGATGCCCGGTGTGCTTTGTCCAAGATGAATCGAGTAGAGTTGTGAGCCGGCATCGGTCATAATATTGAATGAAAAAATAAACGGATAAAAGTGAGTAGGTTGAAACAAAATGAGTAAAGTCGTATGAAATATGTGCAGCACCAGATTGATAATAAATGATGGTCACTGCAGTGACCGCTGCAGAAATCCTTTGGCTAAAAAATCGGGCTAATAATGCATACAATGTTCCGGACATCACTAAGATTAACCCGATGCCTACTATGCGTAATACAATCAATTGCGGCCCGAATATTGCCATGATGCCGGCAATCGTCAACGGATATAAGGGCGGTAAAAATAAATAAAAATCACGATAAGGCAATTTTCCAGATAAAATCAATTGCGCATAGGTAGAAAACCACCCTTCCGTCAGGGGCAAAAAGCGGTTAAACCAGATGAGATTATAAATTAGAATCGTGATGAGTGTTAATAATAACCAGGATGATATTAATTTGTTTTTTGAGAGGGTGCTGTGGTTGATTAGCGCTGTGTCCATCATGGTTTGCTGAATGTTCTTAAATTCCGGGAGATGGTATCATTTTTTTTAATTATTAGATATGCGCAAAAAAGTCTAGTCCTCATTAAAAATTCGCATGGTTGATTTATTTTAGACATTAGAGGATCCTTAGGCCATTATTTTTATTCAAAAGGATTGAGTGTATGCGGAAGTTAATCAGTATCGTAACCGCTTGTTATAATGAAGAAGATTGTATCAAGGAAGTTTATCGACAAGTCAAAGCGGTATTTGCCGAATTACCGCAATATGCATACGAACATCTTTTTATAGATAATAGCTCTGAAGACAAAACCGTAGCCATTTTAAAAGACATTGCCGCAGAAGATCGCAATGTCAAAATCATCGTAAATGCCCGCAATTTTGGACACATCCGGTCTCCCATTCATGGTTTATTACAAGCTAAGGGCGATGCCGTGATTTCAATTGTGGCTGATTTACAGGATCCGCCAGAAATGATTGTAGCGTTTTTGCGCGAATGGGAGGCTGGGCATAAAGTGGTCATTGGCGTCAAAGCTCAGACGCATGAAACCTTTCTCTTAAAAGCGGTTCGCCGATTTTATTATAATTTGGTTACCAAAATTGCCAATATTAATTTGTTTAAAAACTTTACTGGTTTTGGTTTGTATGACAAAGTGATTATGGATGCTTTGCGTCAAATCAATGATCCTTATCCGTATTTTCGTGGGTTAATTTCTGAAATAGGCTATCCTGTGAAAGCATTATCCTATGTTCAACCACCTCGGTTACGCGGGTTTAGTAAAAACAATCTGTATTCTTTGTACGATATGGCCATTTTGGGGATCACTAATCATTCAAAAATTCCAATTCGATTGGCAATATTTTCGGGATTTGCATTATCGATAGTGAGTTTTATTTTATCGATTCTTTTTTTCATTTTAAAACTTGTGTTTTGGGAGCAATTTACTTTGGGGGTAGCGCCAATTTTGATTGGGTTGTTTTTCTTTTGCTCTATTTTGTTGTTTTTTATCGGTATACTAGGAGAATATGTTGTGTCTATTCACACTCAGGTTCAAAATAGACCATTGGTGTTTGAAAAGGAACGTGTGAATTTTGACTAAATCAATGTGGCCTACTGAACTTTGTGAGCCGGTAATTATTTCGTATAACCGTGCCCAAGAATTAGAAAAGACTTTGGCGGCTTTTGCTGTGCTGAAAGATCGTAATTTGGTTTTGCATGTTTTGGATAATTGCTCGACTGACCAAACGCCAACTGTTGTAGCAAAATGGCAACAGGACTGGCCTGGTCTACGATATCATCGCAACACGTATAATATCGGTGGGAATGCAAATATTTTGCGCGCCCTAGAATTGACCCATTCTGCTTACGCATGGGTCATTGGGGATGACGATGTCTGGCATCTAGACCATATAGATGAAGTTATCAACGTGCTTAATGCTCAGCAGGCTGATATTATTCGTTTAGGTTGGTTGATTGCACCAGAATTTTCCGGAAAAAATGCGCTGGCTACTGAACTTTTTCAACAGGAATCTTTTTTCTTTGCCAGTGTCAGCATGATTTCTGCAACGATCGTGCGGCGTGACGTCATGACCCGCCATTTAAATTGGGCCTATCAAAATATCTGCTACGCTTATCCGCAACTGGTACCGTTGATTAGAACAATACAAGAACAACCGATGACTGTTTATAGTGTCAATCAACCTATTATTACACATACACCCAGTCAAGAGCCCGGCTATTTTGTAGGCGATTTAGAATGGTACGTGGCATGGTTCAGAACCGCTCGGTTTTTTAAAGATCTGCGGCAGAAAAAATCATTTATCGCCGAAAGTGTGGGATATATGATACGTCCGCAGCATGGGAAAGGGCGCGAGCTTCTATGGTTATTCAAAGTGGTGCTTAATGCCAAAGCTCAAGGAATTTCGCAATGGCAATATTTGTGTGAGTTATTGGCAATTGGTTGCGGCTGGCGGGTGCGCTTGATTGGTTTAATGGCATTGTATGTATGTGTCCCCAAACGGTTGGCCTGGGGTTTGCGTCGTTTATATTTTTATATGAGTAAAAAAGAATGGAAAGAATTGCAATATGATCAAACACGGTTATAAAGCATTTTTTTTGAAATTTGATGCTAGTTTGCGTTATGCTTTGGGCACACGACTTTGGCAAACCTTTGCTTCGTGCCTTACGTTATGGTTGATTTTGCATAATACCCAGCCCGCAGAGCAAGGCGTATTTTACACTTTTACCAGCTTAGCAAATTTGCAAATTTTCTTCGAATTGGGTCTTTCCTTTGTTATCTTGCAAACCACTTCTCATTTTTTCAAAGACTTAAGTTGGGGCGCGCATGGGGCTGTATTAGGCTTGCAAGCTGACCTTGATATTTTATGGGCGTTTTCACAGAAAGCATTGCGTATCTATGTGGCGTTAGCCTGCGGTTTTGTATTGGTCATGATTCCTTTAGGACTGGGGTTTTTTAATGAGCCAGCAGTGTCTGGATCGCAGGGAGCGCTCATCCATTTATCTTGGGTTTTACTGGTCTTGGGTATGGCCGTGAATTTGCTCTGCGCGCCTTTATTAGCCATATTAGAAGGCAGCGGCAAGGTGATGGAAATCTATCGCCTACGTTTACGACAACTTTTCATGGCTAATATATTAGCTTGGGTTGTGTTTTACCTTACCAATGTATTATTTATTATTGTTGTGAATACATGGATAACCGCGGCGACAACCGTATTTTGGTTATTAAAGACGCACCGTCAATTTCTGTTGCTGTTGGCGCGATCGGTTTTCAAGCCGCTCCCTTTTTCTTGGCGCAAGGAAATTTGGCCTTTGCAATGGCGGATAGCGCTGTCTTGGATGTCTGGATATATTCTCAACCAAATATTTACGCCATTACTTTATCATTATCAAGGCGCCGTTATTTCTGGCCAAATGGGAATTTGTTTGTTGTTGGCCAATATGTTAGGACTATTTTCGATTACTTGGGTTACCATTCACTCACCTAAAATGGGAGAACTGGTAGCGCAATCTAATCGTAAAAGTTTGGATGAGGTGTTTTTTGCTGCTTTTTGGCAATCGGTGTTTATTTTCATTTTAGGTGCAACAGGTATACTTGGTTTGGGTTGGCTATTAAGAGGGCAAGATATCATAACGCGCTTTTTGCCGTGGTTAGAAATGGCTTTATTGTTGCTTGCATTCTTCTTTGTGCATATCATAGGCGTTCTGTCTTTATATTTGCGTGCGCATCGTATTGAATTGTTTGCACCCATTTCTGTTGTGGGTGCCGGATTGATTATGGCGACTGCGTGGTTTGGGGCTGTACACTATGGCAGCCTGGGCGTGACTTGGAGTATTTTAATCGTCAATGCGTGCTATGGCTTTCCAAGCGCATTGTGGTTGTGGATAAAATTTAAACGAAAATGGCGTGATGATAATGAACGAAACAATGATGAATCCGAAACTTACAATCAGCATTCCAACGTGGAATCGAGCTGAGTTTTTACGCGAAAATGTTCTATCTATGCTGCCTGGAATCCTAGCGCTTCCTAGCGGGTCTGTGGAAATTTTTATTTCAGACAACGCATCTACCGATGAAACCGCTGATTTTTTGGCGAAAATTAGTCAAGAATATTCATTTATCCGGTATGTGCGGCAAACAGAGAACATGGGCGCAAACGCCAATTTTTATACGGTATTAAAGGAAGCAAAAGGCGAATATGTATGGTTAATGGGCGATGATGATCATATCAATCCATCGAGCTTGAGTCAGATTTTAGCGGATATTGAGAAATATCAACCGGGCGTGATGATTGGCGGCACGGAGCGTGATACGCAAGGTAAACGAGTCTATTTACCCAAAATTAATGAGCATTTGCTGAGTGATCAACGCATTTTAATGGACTACGATGGGTTTGTACTGGCTGGCAAAATGAGCGTGCTCATTTTTTCTAAAGAGGCGTTGGAGTCCGTGTTAGAATCGGGTTGGAAAACTATTCAATCCATCAATACGCCTTGGCCACATTTAATTTGGTTATTCAAATTATTGTCTAAAAAATATACCATTCTAGTGTTGCCTTATACAACCAATTATATTGTAGAGAAAAATCGTTATAATTTGCTGCAATGTGGTGTGGTGCGCATTGAACTCATGTTTATGGATTACACCCGAATGCTGCAAGCCGTTATTCATGAGTTTTCGCAAGAAATGGGGACCGAGTTATTGCAACGGGTTGTTGCGGGTCGCAGTGCTGAGTTATTCAAGATTTTAGCCTATGCAACCTATCTCAATCCTTATTTGGCCACTATCAGCAATGCTTGGTCGGCATTAAAAGTGATTCCACTGAGGAAAAATCGGCTCCAGTTTGCCGGGTTATATCTTTTTCCAGCGTTAACCCCTATTTTTGTACGCAAAACATTGTTGCAGTTGTTGGGTAAAATGAAGCCTAAATGGCATGAGTATCAAGATTTTCTCGCTTTTTTACAGGAAGTGAAAATTAGAAAAAAAACGGCAGGCGTGCGTGAGGTGTTTAATAAAGACTATTTGAGTAAGTTGGATGGATAATGGGGTCTAACCGAATGAGCACAAAAATTGATTTTTTGTCTCGGGGGCTTGTCATGAGGGGCATCTCATCATGTTAGCATGTTGTGGGTGGAGCAGCCCACGGTCTGAATGCGCCACAACCCTATACGTCTAGATTATTAACCTTAATGTAAGCATTCAAAGCCAATACTTGATCGCGGACTTCTGCGGCTTGTTCAAATTCCATATTTTTGGCATGTTGAAACATTTTTTTTTCCAATTTGACAATTTCCTTCAGCATAGCTTGTGAAGATAATCCTGCAAAACGCGGATCCAGGCTAGGTTTTGATTTGAGCGTTTTATTGGATTTTCGTTGTCCAATGATGGCACCTTCCATAATATCTTGGACCGATTTGCGAATTCCCTGGGGCGTGATCCCGTGCGTTTGATTAAATTCGATTTGTTTTTGGCGTCGACGCGCAGTTTCTGCCAAAGCGCGTTGGATAGAACCTGTTTCGCGGTCGGCGTACAAAATGGCCCGGCCATTCAAATTCCGAGCTGCTCGTCCAATGGTTTGAATCAATGAACGTTCAGAGCGGAGAAAACCTTCTTTGTCTGCATCCAGAATGGCTACCAAGGCCACCTCTGGCATGTCTAAGCCTTCTCGCAGTAAATTAATCCCTATCAAGACATCAAAAACACCTAAGCGTAAATCACGAATGATTTCCATGCGTTCTACGGTATCAATATCGGAATGCAAATAACGGACTGCAATGCCCGCTTCTTGCAGATATTCGGTCAAATCTTCTGCCATGCGTTTGGTGAGTGTTGTAACCAAAATGCGTTCCCCGGCTGCTGTGACAGCATGAATTTCTGAAAGTAAATCATCGACTTGGTCTTGAACGGGGCGAATCTCTACTACGGGGTCAATAAGACCAGTAGGTCGCACCACTTGCTCCGCAATGTTATCCGTATGCTCCAGCTCATAAGGACCTGGGGTGGCGGATACGTAAATAGTTTGTGGAGATCGGGCGAGAAACTCTTCGAAACGCAGCGGACGATTGTCTAGAGCAGAGGGCAATCTGAAACCATAAGTGACCAAAGTCTCTTTGCGAGCGCGATCCCCTTTATACATCCCACCAATTTGAGGTATCGTCACATGTGATTCATCAATGATCAAAAGTGCTTCTGCCGGTAAATAATCAAATAAAGTAGGCGGTGCTTCCCCTGTATTGCGTCCAGATAGATAACGCGAGTAATTTTCAATACCGGAACAATAGCCAAGCTCAATCATCATTTCTAAATCAAAACAAGTTCGTTGATTTAAACGCTGAGCTTCCAACAATTTATGCTGTGCTTCCATGTCTTGAAGGCATACGCGTAATTCTTCTTTCACTAAATCGACGGTTTGTACTATGCGTTCGCGCGGTGTGACATAGTGAGTTTTGGGGAAAATAGTAATCCGCGGTACACGTTGGAGGACTTCACCAGTCAAGGGATCGAAATAAGCCAGGTTGGTAACCTCATCATCAAACAATTCTATGCGGACTGCTAATTTTTCTTCATCTGCTGGAAAGATATCGATGACATCTCCATTGACACGAAATTGGCCGCGCGCCAAAGACTGGGGATTCCTTACATATTGTAACTCAGCCAAGCGCCGTAGGATCTGACGTTGCTCGCAGCGATCTCCGCGCGAAACGTGTAAAAGCATTTTTAAATAGGAGTTGGGATCACCCAAGCCATAAATGGCTGAAACTGTGGCAACAATAATGGCATCTTTGCGTTCGATAAGTGCTTTGGTGGCTGAAAGACGCATTTGTTCAATGTGTTCATTGATGGACGCATCCTTTTCAATAAAGGTATCTGAAGCGGGGACATAGGCTTCAGGTTGGTAGTAATCATAATAAGATACAAAATACTCCACTGAATTGTTTGGGAAAAACTCTTTGAATTCGCCGTATAATTGAGCTGCCAACGTTTTGTTAGGGGCCATGATCAGCGTGGGACGTTTGATGGCCTGTATGACATTCGCTATTGTATATGTTTTGCCTGAACCCGTTACGCCAAGTAAAATCTGACGTGCTAAGCCCTGCTCAATACCCTGGATCAACGATTGGATTGCTTTGGGTTGGTCGCCAGCGGGTGAAAAGTTAGCATGTAGATCAAAAGTTGGTTTCATAAAAAGAACATATCTGCAAAAGTCACTACATTATAACATGAATTGTTACTTGGGCCGAAGACGCCGTGGTGCCGCTACATTAAATACTAAATCCACCGCCATCTAAGAGTTTTGCGTAAGTCCTACCAGTATGGTCTACAGAAATTGAAAAATCCAGGGCATTTAGAGCTCCGTACATGACAAAAAAATCTGTCATGCCCGCGCAGGCGGGCAACCATCTATCAAAATAATCCGATACCCAAATCAATCCACTGAGGATTGGTTTGCTCGATAAGGTTTATTTTCGATTG
>Ga0114972_10000226_pt1 | contig 40840 bp, 39 predicted proteins | sample M_140807_EF_Meta_FD_87354 | JGI IMG/M metagenome (GOLD analysis project Ga0114972, IMG submission 87354) | Freshwater microbial communities from Lake Montjoie, Canada to study carbon cycling - M_140807_EF_MetaG | ecosystem: Environmental > Aquatic > Freshwater > Lake | place: Lake Montjoie... | reverse complement strand
CAATCGAAAATAAACCTTATCGAGCAAACCAATCCTCAGTGGATTGATTTGGGTATCGGATTATTTTGATAGATGGTTGCCCGCCTGCGCGGGCATGACAGATTTTTTTGTCATGTACGGAGCGCAAAGAAAATTACCCATCGTGGGGGGGTATCCTTTCTCCTCGTCATTTTCTGGCGTAAAACTCGAAGTACGGCTTGTGTTGCAAAATAAGGTTGGCCTATATAAAACCGAACGCCCCACCCCCCCAAAACCTCCAAAAAAACAAAAAACTCAGAAAAAATAGAGATTTAAATTATGAAGTTCTGGATTGATGGGGACGCCTGCCCAAAAGCTATCTAGGGGTTAATTCCATATATGCTATCTCAGATCTTGAACGAGACTGCTGCAATATTGCGCAATAATTTAGTGCAGAACTAGCGCAGGCATTTTCTGCGCTTCCGACCTCAATCGCAAGCCAGTGTAATTCTTGAATCCTAACCAGCATTCATGCTATTGTTCTCGTTTTGCAATGCTGAATCATTATGCGACAAATTGTCACCAAATTTGGAGGAACTTCAGTCTCCTCACGAGAAACCTGGAATCATATTCTTGCTATCACGCAAAAACACCTTACGGCTGGGCTACAACCCATCGTGGTGTGTTCCGCGCGTGCACAAGCTTCTAATCAATTGGAGAAAATGGTTGAAGCAGCGCTTCTGAACCAACAACACAGCTTACAAACGCAATTTGTGGACGCCATGTTGGATTTGGCCCGTGAACTTGAAGTAGATCCCCAGGTCATTCAAGCGGATATTCAACAATTAGAGCAATGGCTCACCGGGATTGCCCTGCTACACGAAGCGCCAGCTAAAACCCATGCGCAAATTTTAAGTTTGGGCGAATTAATGATGACTCGCTTAGGGCATGCTTTTTTAAACCAACATGGATTGAACTGTTTATGGTTTGATGCGCGCGAGGCTTTGACTGCCATCCCGATGCCCGGAGATGATACACAACGCTACTGCTCCGCACGAGTCGATGCAGAACCCAATCCTGCTTTGGCCAATCAATTAAAAGACAGCGGTGCTCAAGTCGTTATAACGCAAGGATTCATTGCCGCTAATGCCCAAGGGGAAACAGTCCTCTTAGGACGTGGGGGTTCGGATACGTCTGCAGCGTTGTTAGCCGCCATTTTGGGTGCAACGGTCTGTGAAATTTGGACAGATGTCGCAGGTATTTACACTGCTAACCCGCATCAACTACCCCATGCCCGTCTCTTAAAAACTCTGAATTATGAAGAAGCGCAAGAAATCGCTTCCATGGGTGCCAAAGTATTACATCCTTTGAGCATTCCTCCCGTACGCAAAGCCAATATTCCAATGTATGTAAAATATACCTGTATGCCAGAACATTCTGGAACGCATATTTTCACCAAAAGCGATGATGATGCGCCTCCGATCAAATCCATTCAGGTCAAACACAGCATCACACTCATATCTATTGATACCGTGAGCATGTGGCAGCAAGTCGGCTTTCTTGCGGATATCTTTGGCGCATTCAAACGTCATCAATTTTCTGTCGATCTCATAGCGACTTCAGAATCCAATGTGACCTTATCTTTGGATAGTCATGGCAAACCCCAAACGCATCGTGCCAAACTGGATGCGCTGATAGTAGATTTGAATCAATTCGGGCGCGCTCGGATTATCGAGCCTTGCTCAGCCATCAGTTTGGTGGGTCATCATATTCGCCGCGTTTTACCGCAATTAGGATCGGCATTTGAAGTGTTTGATGATCAGCAAGTGCATTTGATTTCTCTCGCGTCTAATGATTTAAATTTAACCTTTGTGGTAGATGAATCCAAAGCTGAAAAACTTTGTCAAAAATTGCATGTGTTGTTGATCGAATCTAATCCACAAAGTTTTTATTATTCCAAAAGCTGGCATGAAGAATTTGGACATCCAGAGCCCAAACTCATTTCCTGGTGGGAAACAGAACGAGAAGGTTTGTTGGCTTTGGCTGCAACGCAATCTCCTTGTTATGTCTATGATAAAAAAACTCTGATCAAACAAGCTGATGCGTTATTGGCAATCCAATCCATTTCTACCTTTTTCTATTCCCTCAAAGCCAATCCCCACCCTGCAGTGTTGAAAACTTTGGCAGCCAAAGGGATTGGTTTTGAATGCGTCTCACCCCAGGAATTGGCTTTGGTACTGGAAACTTGTCCTGATATCGACCGCCATAAAATTCTCTTTACGCCTAATTTTGCGTCCAAAGCCGAATATCAGAACGCGCTGACTACTGGCTGCTATGTCACCATTGATAGTTTGTATCCTTTGGAACATTGGCCTGAGATTTTTGCGGGACATCCCCTATTTTTGCGGATAGATTCTGGCACAGGGGCTGGCCATCATAAATTTGTGTGTACGGGTGGTAATGAATCTAAATTTGGTATTGCGCCCAATAATATTGAGCGCGCGGCAGAACTCGTCCATCAACATCAACTAAATATAGTTGGTCTGCATACCCATTCAGGGAGCGGTATTTTATCTGTGGAGTTGTGGCAAGACACCGCCACCATGTTGATTGACCAAATTAAACGCTTCCCGAATGTACGCTTTATTAATTTGGGCGGAGGCCTCGGCATTACTGAAAAACCCGGTCAACAACCTCTCAATCTGACTGAATTAGACCAAAGGTTGCAGCACGTCAAAACAACTCATCCCAAAATTGAACTGTGGTTAGAACCAGGACGTTATTTTGTGGCTGAAAGTGGCGTATTACTGGCCAAGGTAACGCAATGCAAAGAAAAAGGCAAAGTGCGCTTTGTCGGGATTGAAACAGGGATGAACTCGCTGATCCGACCCATGCTCTATGGCGCATATCACCCTATTGTTAATTTAACCCGACTCAACGAACCCAATACAGGTTTTGCGCATGTCGTCGGCCCTATCTGCGAATCGGGAGATACCTTAGGCTACGATCGAATTTTACCCGACACGTTTGAATCAGATGTGATCCTGATTGCTAATGCAGGTGCCTACGGACATTGTATGAGCTCTTCTTATAATTTGAGAACCGCAGCGCAAGAACTCATTTGGCCTGCTGATGATCATGCTTCATGATCACCAGCAGCGGAATGTAGCCACCGATCCCAGTCACTCTTATATTGTTGAAGCCCCAGCCGGATCGGGTAAGACGGAAATCTTAACGCAACGTTTTCTCCGTCTTCTGCAACAAGTCCAAGCGCCTGAACAAATTATTGCGCTGACTTTTACCCGCAAAGCCGCCAATGAAATGCGGGAACGGATTTTGTCTGCACTACGCCAGGTTGCAGCAGGCACTGCGCCGACATCAGCCCATCAAACGGTGACATTTCAATATGCCCAACAAGCCTTGGAACAGGATCAAGCCCTAGGTTGGCATTTACTCCAAAACGGCAATCGCCTCCGGATCATGACCATTGATGCGCTCTGTCAAATGCTAGCGCATGCTATCCCATTACATAGCAATCATTATGCTCAGATCGCCACACAACCTCAGGTTATATACTATCAAGCAGCACGGAATTATGTGCAAATGGCCTGTCAAAGTCCGGATCACCAAGCCGATCTGAAAACTTTGTTACAGCATTTGGATAATCGTCAAGATTTATTAATCGCCTTATTTGCCCAAGTTTTGGCCCAACGGGATCAATGGCTTTCGCCCTTATTTCATGCGCGCAGTCAAACAAAGCATGATTTTGAACAAGCTTTAGCCTGGATTGAGCAGCATGAGTTAGCGCGTTTTTGCCAAATATTGCCCACTGATCTGCAACATGAATTGTTTGAATTAATCAAAGATTTGGTGATTCATGGTGGTTTGGACAACCCCGGATTACGCGTACTCGAAGACTGGCATATCTTTAGCCAGATTACCGCCGATCAAGCCGCTGCGTTAGCCAGTATTTTGTTGACCTCAACTCAAACTTTACGCAAAAGTTTCGATCATCATATTGGATTAAAGCGCGATCGTTGCGCAGATCCGATGTACAGTCAACTTAAAACGGCATCCAAACATTTGTTTGAAACACTCAATAATATACCCGAATTTTCTGCGGCACTCATCCAGATAGGCCATCTCCCAAAACCAGAGTTTGCCGAACAACAATGGGCCGTATTACAAGCCCTTTTTCAAATACTGCCTTTATTAGTGGCGCATCTAACCCTAGCATTTCAAGAGCAAGGAGCGATTGATTTTACGGGGATTGCGCATCAAGCCAAACTCGCGTTGGGCCACAGCGAAACCCCCAGTGATTTGGCTTTATATTTAGACCACCAGATCCAACATCTCCTCATTGATGAATTTCAAGATACCTCTTTGCAACAATTTGAACTAATTACTCAACTCGTTCAGGGTTGGGAGCCGAAAGATGGGCGCACGTTATTCATTGTGGGTGATCCGATGCAATCCATCTATCGATTTCGCGCCGCAGAAGTGGGTTTGTTTTTGCGGGCAAAAACCCAAGGCATTGGACCCGTGCCACTGCAACCTTTACAACTTTCTGCAAATTTTCGGTCTTCCGCCACCATTGTCGACTGGGTCAATCATCAATTTACCACCATTTTTCCCGCACACGATGATATTGAAACCGGGGCTGTTTCGTTTCATCCTGCAACACCCGTGGTGACACAACCTATCACGAGCTTCGTGCAAGCACAGCAGTTTTCAGATTCTAATGAAGAGGCAGAGGCTGTGATCACCATTTTGCAAGAAGAATTACAGGCTCATCCAAACAGCAGCATTGCGATTTTAGTTCGTTCGCGTGCACAATTACGGACTATTGTCACTTTATTACGACAAAAACAGATCCCTTTTCAAGGCGTGGATATTGATTTATTAGCGCAATTACCTCATTTGAGGGATATCTGGTCATTGACCCAAGCCTTTCTCATGCCAGCCAACCGTCTGGCCTGGTTGGCACTTTTACGTAGTCCTTGGATCGGTTTATCCTTGGCCGATTTACTGGCCATTGCTTCCTATGCCAAATCCATCTATCAGTCGTTGGCACATAGCCAAGCTATCCCCGATCTCAGCGCAGAGGGTCGAATACGTGCGCAATATATTTACCAAGTTTTTCATGCAGCTTATTTACATCGTCAACAGATCTCGTTGCATGACATGCTAGCCAAAATTTTAAAACAATTGCACATAGACGCTATTTTAAGCCCTGCTGAACAAGAAGATTTGGAACAATATTGGGCCCTGCTTAGTCAGTTCACCGTCGACGAACAAATCGTGGATTATCCATTATTTCAAGAACAACTAAATCGCTTATATTCACAAAAATCGACACAAGCCCGTCTACATATCATGACTATTCACAAATCCAAGGGTTTGGAATTTGATTGTGTCCTCTTGCCTGGCTTAGGCAATCAGCCTCGACAATCAGACCGCGAATTGATGCGTTGGCTGAAGTTGCCTCGCGAGCAATATGAGGATTTATTTTTAATTTCGCCCATCAAAGCTGTCGCTGATGAAGAATGTCGCGTATATAATTATTTAGAGCATTTGGATGCACAAAAATCCTATTATGAATCGCAACGCTTGCTCTATGTTGCCGTCACGCGTACCAAACATCGTTTGTATCTGCTCGATAATCATACCACCATGCGGAAAAAGAGTTTTCGTCATATGCTCACAAAACAACCTTTTAGCGATGCGAATCCCTCACCTTCTGCAAATCCATGCGCACCCTCTGCCCTGCCTAATTTACAGCGCTTGCCCTTAGGCTATTATCAAAACCCACCGAATCTCACGCCGCCGCCATCCAGCCGAAAAGATAATGAAGTATCTATGCTGACACCTGCACTGCCGCGTTTAATTGGGATTGTTACCCACACCCTGCTGCAATGGATCTGTACCTATCATCCCAGCGCCTACGCCGATATTCCTTGGGGCTTAGCCCAACAACAGTTGAGAGGCATGGGGTTTGTTGATCAAGAACTCTCGGCAGCACTAGACCAAATTCAAAACCAAGTTCAGGCTTTTTTCCAGGATGTTCGCGGTCAATGGATAGCGAAATTTCGCAGTGATGAGCAAAATGAATACTCAGTCTTATCCGCTCAGAACTCAGCAACCTACATCATTGATCGGACATTTTCCGAGCAGAATCTGCGTTGGATCATTGATTTCAAAACCGGACAGTCAGAACAGTTGGCTCAAACCAAGCATCGTACACAATTAGAACATTACGCAGAACTATTTCAAACCCCCACAAGTCTTCCCATTCGCTGCGGATTATATTATCTTAGTAATCTGCAATGGATTGAGTGGGAGCCTTTAATATGCACAACTATATGTACTTAGCCTTAGGATTTTTTGTTTTAGCTATTTTCTTCGGATTTATTGTTTTTATTCAATTACTCTGTGATCGACCCAGTTTCAAACCCGCCGTCATTATTCATGGATTGGTTGCAGTTCTTGGACTAGGTTGCCTTGTAGCGTATGCGGTTCAACATGCGGGCTCCAAACCCTGGCTTAGTATAAGCATCCTCATTCTAGCCGCGATGGGCGGATTAACTTTACTCAGTTTTGATTTACGCAAAAAACCGGCCCCCAAATTGATACTCATTTTACATCCATTGGCTGCTTTGACAGGTTTGGGGTTTTTGATTTATTACCTGATATATTAAAGTCTGCTGGAAACTACATATACAACTGCACACTAAAAATTAATTGACTACATTCTTATCTCTAAGCGCTAAGGAGCAGCTATATGATTGTCCCAAAACGGAATTCGCTTTAATCTGGTAGTAATTGCACCCTCTCTCCACCTGCGCCGACCTGTACGGGAACCCTGCAGGTAGGATGACTTTCTGTATAATCACCATCAAATTTTTTCAACATTTCTGTACTCGGACAAACCGTCATAACCGTCGACGAAAACGCAGATTGTGCCACCAATGCAATACCGACCGTTAGTATCGCCTGATTAATTGAGAATTTATGAAACATGTTACCCCCTTTAAAAAAGCAGATAGTAACATAAATAACCATTTTTTAAAAATCATCCCTATTCAGGGTCTTGGGTCAATGGAGGTTTGCTGTTGGGCCAAGGCCCAACCTACCATAAAATTACCCTGACTACTCACTACCCATCAAATCATGGATTGTTTTACGAATACTCTCAGCCTCCGGAGAGGAGTCAGGAACCAGAATCAATAACCTGCGCCAGTATGTCAAGGCTTCTTGCGTAGCATGCCGATGTTGCGCGTCGATGGCCAACATTAACAACGCATCTGCCTGCTGAGGATGCGCTACCAAAGTCGCTGTTAGAATTTTTCTAGCTAATGCATCGTCTTCAGGATTCTGTCTAGCAAATAAACTCTGGGCGAAGTTTACTGCAATCAAGTCATCCTGCGGTTTTAATTCGTAAGCCTTGCCCAAAGCCTGATACGATTTCTCCCAAAGATGTTGACTCGCATAGAGACGCCCTAACAAATACCATCCGCGTGCTGAACTTGGATCGATTGCCAAATGCTGTTGTAATTTTTTAATCAAAACTTCTGGGCTTTTGATCGTAGGCAATAATGCCTCGGCTGCGCGTTGTCGGTCATTGCGTTGTATAAACTCTGATTGCGCTTGCCATGCACCCCAATACCAATAGCCCAAGCCCGCAGCACCCAATAATAACGGCGCCACCATCCAAACATATCTCTGTTTACGCAAAGGCCGCACTGCCATAACAACAGCCAATCCTGACACCAAAAGGAGGACCCCCAGACTTATCCAATTAATCATGGTGCACGCGTCGAATGCAAGTCATCGCAAATATCCCCAATCCAATTAGTAACAATAGCGCGGGCCCCAACCATAAGACACTAGTCAGTAATTTTACAGGCGGCTTAAATACAATAAAATCTCCATACCGTTCGGTTAAATGTTGAATAATCTCCTGATCGCTCTGATGCGCTAATACCATGCGATACACTTCTCCACGCAAATCTGCCGCTAATTCAGCATGAGAATCAGCTAAATCTTGATTTTGACAAACTGGACAACGTAAATCATGCAATAAAGCCTGAAATTGCGCTTGTTGTGCTGGATGATCAAAAGGATACCGAGCGCTGGCCCACACCACCGTACAGAGTAATAATGCGCATAAAGTCAGAAATACACGTGACATAACATTTTCCATTAAAAACTCACATTAACAACGTCAAAAACTCTCTCCGCCACACTTCAGCGGTTAACGATCCCGCATAACGATGCAAAATCTTGCCCTGCCTATCAAGCAAATAAGTCTCTGGCGTACCATATACGCCCAGATCCAGGGCCATTTTACCCTTGCTGTCTAGGCCAATGGCTTGATATGGATTACCCCAATCAACCAGCCATTGCTGCGCTTTGGCAGGGTCATCCTTATAATTTATTCCATATAATTTGATCCCTTTTTGTTGGGCCAATGTCAGTAAAAACGCTTGCTCCTCTCGACACGCGTCACACCAACTTGCCCATACCACCAATACGCTCCTATGATTTCTAAGTAAATCAGGGGTAAACCGCTGAGAGCTTCCGCCTAATAACATGGGTAAATCAAAGTTTGGTAACAACTGTCCAATTTTAGGTGTGGGTATTTTTTGGGGATCCAACGCCAAGCCATACCAGAAAAATGTTACCAATACACAAAATATTAGTACTGGTAGCAGTCGGATGATTTTCATGCTGCTTCCTTGCGATAAAACCGTCGGTCACTGAGCCCAAAACAGCCGCCTATAAACATCATCAGTCCTCCCGCCCAAATCCAGCGGACAAAAGGCTTGTAATAGAGACGAATCGACCAAGCGGTTGCATCCAAAGGTTCACCCATCGCAATATAAATGTCACGCACAGGATTCACATCAATCGCCGATTCGGTCATCGGCATTTTACCTACATCATAAATACGCTTTTCAGGATAAATCGTAGCCTGATGCTGACCCTGCGTAATCAAAAAGCTACTGCGCGTGCCATGATAATTGGGTCCCCTAATTGATGCTTCTTGCAAAAATTGAATGTCATATCCAGCAAACAAAGTGTGCTCACCTGGGGTCATTTTCAAATCGTCCTCTATACCATAACTATTTGAAATAATAATCCCCAGAGCTGTGACCGAAAATCCAAAATGGGCTATCACCATCCCCAAAAATGCACCATTGATTTTTTTAGCCGTTTTACTAAGAAGTAGGCGTTGCCGAACTTTTTCTAGGGTAGAAAACATAACCCACGTTGCTAAAACCGCACCCAAACACGTCATAGGATAAAGGGGGTAATGCACACTGACCAGGCATAATAAAGGACAAAGCAACCCTAAACCAAACACCCACCCTAATTTGCGCAATACTCCTAAAAAGCTATCTCGTTGCCAATTCACATGCAGTCCAAAAGCCATCAACAGCAACAATGGAGTACTCAACGCAGTAAATACTTGGTTAAAATAAGGCGCTCCTACAGACAATTTACCCAAACCTAACCCATCAATCACTAAGGGATATACCGTCCCCAATAATACCGTTAGCATCATGACCACTAAAAAGATATTGTTCAGTAACATCGCGGATTCACGTGACACCCAATCCGGCAACCTATGTTGCACGACTGTTTGCGCACGCCAGGCAAAGAGAAGCAACGAACCGCCAATCACCACGCCTAAAAACATCAAAATATACAAACCACGCAAAGGATCGACTGCAAAAGCATGGACTGAGGTCAACACGCCAGAACGGACTAAAAATGTCCCCACCAAACTCAAAGAAAAACCCGTTATGGCTAATAACAACGTCCACGCTACAAATTGATTGCGTTTTTCCACTAAAATCAAGGCGTGAATCAAAGCAGTTCCTACCAACCAAGGCATAAACGACGCGTTTTCAACAGGATCCCAAAACCACCAACCTCCCCAGCCTAACTCTCGGTACGCCCACCAACTTCCCAAAGTAATACCCAAGGTCAAGCAGCACCACGCCGCCATCGTCCACGGTCTTAAACTCTTGGCCCATTTCGTTTCCAGGCGACCCAACCATAATACGGCTATCGCAAATGCAAACGCGACCGCAAATCCGACATAGCCCATATACAACATAGGCGGATGAAATAAAAATCCAATATCTTGTAATAAAGGATTCAAATCCCGGCCTTCAGTCTGTGTAAGCACGAATTGGCGCACAAACGGATTAGAGGTCATTAAGATGAACACAATAAATCCGGCACTCAATGCTCCGAGAACGACCAAGACCCTAACCCGAATATCTCGATCTAAATGTGGCGAAGCCCATGCGACTGCGCTAGTCCAGAATGCGAGGATCAGCACCCACAATAACATCGATCCTTCGTGCCCACCCCAGACAGCGCACAATTTATAAAACCAAGGTAAATGGAGGCTTGAATTGGCTAAAACATACACGACAGTAAAATCATTTTGTAAAAAACACCCACACAAACACCCATACGCCAATCCAATAAAAATTAATTGGCCTGTGACATACGTCGTTGCGGCATTCATCCAAGTCGCATTTTTGGTGTAAATCCCCCATACGGGAACCAGCACTAATAATAAAGAAAACAGCAATGCCCAGACCAATGCGTAGACACCTAATTCAGCCATCATGATGTCAGTTTCTCAGCTACAACAGAGCGAGTACCCTGGATCCCGTGATCAGGCCGCGGGACGTCGGCAAGAGAATTAGGTGGCAATCGAGTAGGCAGGGAGACCTTTTCCAAAAGTTTAGGTTGCAGACTAGCCTTCACTTCGGGCGGCATATAATTTTCATCATGTTTGGCCAAAACCTGCGTGGCTTGAAAAGAGAGATCATCCTGTAAAGTACCTTGCGCAATCACCCCTTGCTCTTCGCGAAACAAATCGGGCAACACACCTTGGTATTTGATTGTCACGGTCTGTGCATAGTCAGTGAGTTTAAATTGAACATCCAAACTATTGGGATCACGTTGAATAGACCCCTTTACCACCACACCCCCTACTCGAATGGCATTCAATGTCGGTACGGAGCCGGCCATAATTTGAGATGGCGTGTAAAATAAACTGATATTTTGACGCAAAGCATACAGTACCAAACCAGCAGCCAGCGCTACTAGTAAGAGTATCCCTATAATCACAGAAAGTTTACGTCGTCGAAGTGGATGCATGCCTATTGGCCATTAAACCATTGATTAAGACGCTGAAAAACTTGTTTGGACCGAGCCCAGGCACAATAAGCATTATAAAATAACACGCCCAATACCAAAGAATAGGCAGACCAAATATACCCACCATACCCATGCATTACCCACCACTGACTCATAATTGTTTCCTTTATTTCTTCAATAACGCTTTGACCCAAGCTTGCTTATGTTCGCGCCACACCAATTCGGAGCGAGCTTTATACAAAATCAACCACAAGCAATACAATCCCACCCCGATTAAAATCATTAACAAGGGATATAACATGCTGCTGTGAATCTTAGGTTTAGAAAACACAAATAACGTTGCGCCTTGATGCAACGTTGACCACCAATATACCGAATAATGAATAATCGGCAGATCTACCAAACCCACCAAGGTCAAAATAGCGGCCATGCGATCCGCACGTTCCGTATTATGATAGGCATATGAAATGGCTAAAATTCCAATATATAAAAACAGTAAAATCAATTCCGAGGTCAGCCGCGCATCCCAAACCCACCAAGTACCCCACATGGGTTTCCCCCATAAGCTACCTGTAACCAAGGCTAAAAATGCCAACCATGCCCCCATTTGCGCACTCAAGACCAAGAGCAAGCCTGCCACTTTGATGCGCCAGACTAACAATAAAATAGCCAACACACCCATCCCGCAATAGATACCCATTGACCAAACCGCACAAGGCACATGGACATAAATCAAGCGAAACGCATCACCCTGTTGATAATCCTGTGGCGCGAAGAATAAACCCCAAACCACACCAATTGCTAAAAAAACAACCATAAAAAGCGCTAACCAACCATGCCAACGCGCAGTCAGCTCGTAAAAACGTTTGGGAGCAGCTATTTGTGCCAATACTTTCCACATAGAAAATAATCAGAGCAATTGAGAGGTGAGAGATTTTACCATGTCTTTGTACATAGAACAAAGGTCTAGGCAGGGCAACCGCATGTGTGTTGAATAAATGCTCGATTGGAATTTAATTTGCAACAACGCCGGACAAGCCGCGGGACGTAGGCTGAGATCTTAACTTAATGGCAATGAGCCTTAACCTAGGCACAAACGGGTTGGGAAAGATTCCTTAGTGCTATCAACTCTACGGCCTCATAACAGCCGCTATGGCAACAGGAATCGTCGCCAAACTGAGACAAGACAAAGCAGCCAAATAGGCCAAATACGCACTCACAGGCAAAGCAGCCATGGCTGCAGTCGTAGTAGCCGCGCCTAAAATCAAAATCGGCAAAAGCAAAGGCAAGACCACTAACCCCATTAACACCCCTTTTTGGGGTAACATTGTGCTATAGGCCGCAGCCAATGCCGATAATAAAATAACCGGCAAGGTCCCGCATAGCAAACTGCCTGCCAAAGCCAAAGCAGCATAGAGCGGCAAATGAAATAACAAAGCAACCACCGGGATTAATCCCAATAAAGGCACCAACGTGAGCCCCCAATGCACAAACACTTTTGCGCAAATCATAACCGGCAACGGTTGCCCAGAGACTAACCACAACTCGATGACACCTTCATCATAATCCACTTGAAATAAACGCTCAGCTGCCAATAAATTAGCCAGTAATAGTGCCACCCAAACCAACCCCGGTACAATGATCCGATCCAATTGCGGATCGGCAGGTATGGTCATGGGAAAAAACAATAAAATCATCGCAAAAAACAATAAGGAATTAACCCAAGATTTTTTTTGACGAATTTGCAGTGTCCATTCCCGGCGCATTTGTTGCCAAAACTGTTGAGTCAGCGTTCTCATAATGCGTACTCCTGATGTACCGTCGCATGCCAAGGTAATGGCTGATGTGAGGTATAAATAACCAGTCCCCCTTGACTAATATGCTGTTGCAAACAAGCCATCAGAAAGGTCACGCCTTCTGCGTCTAAACCCACCAAAGGCTCATCCAATAACCATAGTTGCGTTGCAGAGGATAAGACACGTAATAACGCAACGCGCCGTTTTTGGCCGGCTGAGAGCAGATAACAAGCGCGATCTTTCATGGACCACAAATCTAAGTTTTGCAACATTTGCTTGAGAGCGGGTGCATCCGGTGGTATGTGCCAGTCTAAATAGCAATGCTCCCAAACAGTCAACCCAGGATTGAACCCGTTTTTATGTCCCAGATAACTTAAATTCTGCTGATAGGCAGCAATATTGGACCAAATATCGGCGTCACCATATTTAATTTCTCCTGCATCAGGTCGAAACATGCCCGCTAATAATTTTAATAAGCTGGTTTTTCCAGATCCATTCGAACCCCGAATATGGAGCATGCCAGTTGGCGGGAGCGTCAGTGAAATTTGGTGCAATAAAGGTTGAGACCCAATAGACAATTCATTGCTTGGGTACTGAAATTCTACTTGAGATAAAGTTAAAGATTGGCAATTCATGGGCTAATATTCTCTAAAATACTGACGTCCGAGACAGAATTTCATCCTTGATACAATCACATATTTTCCGAGCCGTGACCGTTAGGGAGCGGAATGTTTGGTTTCAAACAACATAACCTCCGCTCGAAAAAAACTTCCGCTCCCTAACGGTCACGGCTCGCATATCATAATTTAGCCTAAGGCTCGCCGTGACGTTTGTACACTTCGTCTAATTCTATCAATTGCGTCAACAAAGCTTCCATATTCCCCATGGCCCAAGAATTGGGGCCGTCACTCAACGCTTTTTCTGGATTAGGATGAGTTTCCATGAATAAACCAGAAATTCCTGCAGCCACAGCAGCACGCGCCAAAATAGGAATCATCTCTCGCTGTCCGCCTGAAGAAGCACCCTGTCCGCCTGGTAATTGAACCGAATGCGTTGCATCATACACGACGGGGCACCCTGTCGCGCGCATGATTTGTAACGAACGCATATCCGATACCAAATTGTTATAACCGAAACTGACTCCGCGTTCACATACCATAATGTGTTCATTACCAGTCGCCTGAGCCTTGGCAACCACGTGCTGCATATCCCAAGGCGCTAAAAACTGCCCTTTTTTTATGTTCACGGGTTTACCCATCGCAGCAACTTGCTGAATAAAATTGGTTTGTCGGCATAAAAAAGCCGGCGTTTGCAGCACATCCACCACCGAAGACACTTCTAATAATGGCGTATCTTCGTGCACATCCGTTAACACCGGAACCCCAATCTGCTGTTTCACTTTTTCTAAAATCGTCAACCCACGTTCAAACCCAGGTCCCCGATAACTGCTTGCAGAAGAACGATTGGCTTTATCAAAAGAAGATTTATAAATAAAAGAAATAGAGAGTCGCTTACACAAATCACGCAAATAGCCCGCTGTTTCAAGCGCCAAATCTTCCGACTCAATCACACAGGGACCGGCAATCAAAAACAAAGGTTTGTCTAATCCAATTTCAAAGCCACAAATATTCATGGGTCAATCCTCCGTAGCTTCTCAGGCCTTTAAAGTAGCCGCATGATGATGCACTCGCGCAGCCATTACAAACGATAAAAACAAAGGATGCCCATCCCGTGGAGAAGAAGAGAACTCAGGATGAAATTGGCAAGCTAAGAACCAAGGATGATCAGGCAATTCAATCATTTCAACCAAAGCACCATCCACAGAAGTACCCGAAACACGCATCCCATGCTGGATTAATTGCGCCATATAGGTTTGATTAATCTCATAGCGATGACGATGTCTTTCTAGAATCGTTGTCTGCCCATAAACTTGCGCCGCCAATGAATTCGGTACCAAATGACATTGCTGGGCGCCCAAACGCATCGTGCCGCCTTTGTCCGCATGGACATCTCGCAACTCTTTTTGGCCATCGGCCGTTTGCCATTCGGTGACCATGCCAACCACCGGATACGGCGTATTCGGATCAAATTCGGTAGAATTGGCTTTTTGCAAACCAACCACAGCGCGAGCAAACTCGATCACTGCAGTTTGCATGCCTAAACAAATGCCTAAAAATGGCAGTTTGTGTTCGCGCGCATAACGGATCGCCTTGATTTTTCCTTCCACACCACGCTCACCAAAACCACCTGGCACCAACAGGGCATCAAGCGTCGCCAAGCTATCTGTGCCTTGTTGATCAATACTATCTGCATCAATATAGACCAAGTCTACTTGCGTCTGAGAATGAATACCTGCATGCGTCAAAGCTTCATTAATCGACTTATATGCATCACTCAATTCCGTATATTTCCCCACCAAACCGACCTTCACCGCCATCGTTTTGATACTTTGCGCCGCTACCACACGTTCCCATTCCGATAAATCAGCAGGTGGTGCCATAATACCTAATTTGCGCAACACAATATCGTCCAAAGATTGCTCATGCAAAATCATAGGAATTTGGTAAATAGATTTGGCATCTTGCAGAGAAATCACGCCTTCAAATTCCACATTGGTGAATAACGCTATTTTACTACGATCCTGCAACGACACGCCTTTTTCTGAACGACAAATCAAAATATCAGGTTGAATCCCGATAGAACGCAATTCTTTTACAGAATGCTGGGTAGGCTTGGTTTTGGTCTCACCGGAAGTTGCGATGTAAGGCACCAAGGTCAAATGAATAAAAGCAGTATGCGCCGCACCCAATTCTATCCGCATTTGGCGAATGGCTTCTAAAAAGGGCAAGGACTCGATATCTCCAACCGTACCACCAACCTCAACCATTGCGATGTCATAACCTTCCGCACCGAGCTTGATACAAGCTTTGATTTCATCCGTAATATGCGGAATGACTTGTACTGTCTTCCCTAAATAATCACCTCTTCGTTCTTTTTTGATCACATTCTCATAAATTTTACCCGTGGTAAAATTATTTTTTTGCGTCATAGTAGAGCGCACAAAACGCTCATAATGGCCTAAATCCAAATCTGTTTCCGCACCGTCTTGCGTTACATACACTTCACCATGTTGCACCGGACTCATTGTACCTGGGTCAACATTGATATACGGATCGAGTTTAATGAGCGTGACACGTAAATTGCGCGCCTCTAAAATCGCCGCAAGCGACGCAGCTGCAATACCCTTGCCTAAAGAAGAGACTACTCCGCCGGTAGTAAATATATATTTTGTCATCGCATCAGCCTCACACTTCGCTCTCGTCCGGAATACTCAAATAATGCCCCATTTTCATTTGCTTGGTTTTTAAATAAGCTTGATTTTCAACCGTCGGTGTCACCAAAATAGGAATACGCTCACAGACCTTAACCCCATAATGCTCCATAGCTGCCATTTTAAAAGGATTATTGGTTAGTAATCGGATTTGATTCAGACCCAAATGTTTCAAAATTTGAAACGCCATCGCATAATTTCTGCTATCTACTGGCAATCCCAAATGCTCATTGGCTTCTACGGTATCGTACCCTTCATCTTGTAAAGAATAGGCCTTTATTTTATTGGCCAAACCGACACCACGCCCCTCTTGACGCATATAAATGAGCACGCCTCCTTCCACCGCCAAAAGAGCCAAAGATTGCTCTAATTGCTTTCCACAATCACATTTGCAGGATCCAAATACATCGCCTGTAATACATTCCGAATGAATCCGCACCAAAGGGGGATGCCCCTCTTCTACTGGTGGCTTCCACAATGCAAAGTGATCGCAGTCATCGATTTCATTCTCAAATAACATCATTGTAAAATCACCATGATGCTCAATCGGTAACCGCGATGTTGCCACCACAGAAACCAAGTTCTCATGCAAAATCCGGTATTCAATCAAATCGTGAATCGATACCATCAGGATATTGTGTAGTTTGGCAAAGGCAATCAAATCTTGTCTACGACTCATTGTCCCGTCATCATTGATGACTTCGCAAATCACAGCTGCTGGCGTTAAACCCGCCAAACGCATCAAATCGACACTCCCTTCAGTCTGGCCGGCTCTCGCCAACACACCTTTAGGATTGGCACGTAAAGGAAAAACATGACCAGGGGAAATAATATCCAATGGCCCAGTCTCTGGATCAATCGCTACTTGAATGGTTAACGCGCGATCTTTTGCCGAAATTCCGGTTGTCACACCTTGGGCTGCCTCGATAGATACCGTAAATGCCGTGCCATAGGGAGACCGATTGGCAGACGTCATCATCGGCAATCCCAAGCGCTCAATCATGTCTGCCCTCATGGGCAAACAAATCAAACCACGCCCATTCTTAGCCATAAAATTAATGGTTTCAGCTGTGGCAAATTGGGCCGCAATCACCAAATCACCCTCATTCTCTCTGTGCTCATCGTCGACCAAAATAATCATTTGACCCGCACGAATGGCTTCGATTGCTGCTTCAATGGTATCAAATGGATTCGTCATACCCCATCCTTCACAAATTTTCCTCTAAAAAGGGGGAGGATACCACAATCTTCCACGAAAGTTGTAAACATAATCTTACTACCAATCAATTTTTAAGATGACATTATCGTCCATAATTTGCCAATTTACCGCTTGTGCCTCTGCAAATGAGTCCATATTTGCATACAACGATAAGCCTGCTTTCCCCAAAATAGTCGGAGCAATATAAATGTAAGTACGATTCACCAAACCAGCACGATGCAACGCAGCAAATAATTGACTCCCCGCCTCTACCCACACATCGTGGTACCCCAAACTCCCCAAATGCGCAAGCACGACAGCCAAATCCAAATGACCGCCCTGGACTGACATGGGGTAATAAGTACAGTTTTCTTGTTGATACGCCAAATGACGCGTCTCAGCATAATAAATTAACCCTTGTTTTGCCAAACGCAATGCTTGAACTTCTTCGTTTAAATGCAACTGAGAATCTAACACAGCAATCGGCTTGGACTGCACCACTTGGTCAGGCAATCGAACGGTTAATAGGGGATTATCTTGCAAAATGGTGCGCGAAGTGGTTAAAATAACATCGCAGTCTTTACGTTGCTTGTGGGTGAACTCGGAACAAAGTGAGTTTGAAATACCCACTCTTGCCCCTTGCAACCCTGCAATATGCCCATCTAACGATTGAGCAATTTTAACTGTGACCCAGGGCTTGTGGGTCAGTAGCCAATGATGATAACTTTGATAAAAACGATCAATTTCTGGTAACGGGCAATGGATCACTTCAATGCCATGCTCCGCTAAGATTTTAGGAGAGTGGTTGACTGAAACAATAGGATTCGGATCAGCGTAAGCATACACAACTCGTTTGATTTTATGTGCAATAATAGCATCAACACATGGCGGGGTACGCCCCCAATGATTACATGGTTCCAAGGTGACATATAATGTAACATCTTGGCAAGAAGGAGGAATACGCGTAACGAGAATTTGCTCAGCATGTGGCAACCCTGCACCTGGATGCCAAGCTGTTGCAATAATTTGACCATTTTGGACAGCAATAGCACCCACACTTGGATTCGGCGCACACAAGCCCCTACCAAGTTTGGCTTGTTCCAAAGCAGCGAGCAAATACTCTTTGTGCATAGAAAGATACCCATGAAAAGACCATGAATTATAACAAATGTGATGATTCACTACAATTCATTCAATGCTTCATCCCGAATAAGCAGCCCGTCATCCCGACCCCAAGCGAAGGCGGGGGGAGGGATCTCCACAAGCTCGGGAGATGTCTCGCAATGCTCGACATGACGGACGCTGTGCACCGCATGAAACACTCTGCTTATGTTGTATGCATAAGCCTGCTATTGACCTTTTCCACTACCGCACAGTCTTTCTCCGCTTACACTAATGAAGAGCTCGATCAACTTGAGCGGGAGTTTGTTCAAGAAATCAATCATTCAGATGCCGTATTGCGAGACCCCATCGCCCATGATTATATCAACCATGTGGGCAAGCGCTTGGCCGAATTTTCCCAACTGACTCCACCCGATTTTTTTATCGTTAAATCGAATGAAATCAACGCTTTTGCAGGACCAGGCGGTCATATTGGAGTGAATACTCAACTCATTTTAGAGAGCGGAACAGAATCAGAATTAGCTGGCGTCATGGCGCATGAAATGGCTCACGTACGCCAACATCATTTATACCGTATGATGGAGCATCAAAAACAAATGCGGGTCCCCATGCTGGCAAGTTTATTGGCCGGTCTTGCCTTGGGAATCATCAATCCCGCATTGTCGACGGGCGCATTATATGGTGCATTATCCGGATTTGCCCAAGACAATATCAATTTTGTGCGAGCCAATGAGCATGAAGCTGATCGCATTGGGATTAATATGCTCACCAAAGCAAGCTTCGATCCTCACGGTATGCCGGATTTTTTCAAAAAAATGCAACAAGCCACCCGCTACCATTATAGCGAAAACATCCCAGCTATTTTACGCACCCACCCTTTGGATGAAGAACGGATTGCAGAAGCAGAAAACCGTTGCCCGCCTGTCGACAAAAAAACCATTCGCGACCAAACCAATTATCATCTATTCAAAGAACTTATCCGCACCAGCGTAAACAGCAATCCGAAGCAATTATTAGAGTACTATCGCTATCAATGCGCGCAAAACACCGCTGATATCGCGTGTCGTTATGGCTATGCCTTGCAATACATGCAACTCAACCAATATAACAAAGCAATCACCCTACTCAAACCCATGTGGACTGCGGCGCCCAATAATTTCTATTATGCGATAGCGCTGGCACAAAGTTATGAGGGTTCGTCCGATCCGCAAGCAGCCGTGACTATTTTACAAGATCTCTACGCTAATTTTCCCGATAGTTACGCGATCACTTTAGAATACGGCAATGCATTATTAGAAGCCAAACAGGCATCCAAAGCGGCAGCCATTTTATTAACCGGAACTCGAACTTTCAAACGAGACATCCAGATGTGTAACCAATTAGCCCGCGCTCAAGCCGCTAATCATACATTAGGCTACGCTTATTTTACGCTTGCCGAATGTCATATTCTGCAAGGAGAGCAACGTGATGCTGTCCGAAAATTAAAACTAGCACAAACCTACGCCCAAAAGGATCGTTTACTCCGAGCGCGAATAGCCGCCAAAATTGCTGAGCTTACACAGAAGGACTAATATCGGCCATTCAGACTCATACGTCCCGAGGACAAGCCGGCGTTGTTACATTCTGCTTATCTCAGACTTACACTCTCCTATACAACAAACCAATCCCCAATCCCGCACAAACCACCGTCGGGCCTACTGCAGCTAACAGAGTAGAAAACTGGTAAATTTGACTCAAAGAGCCACAAAAACGATTGAGAATATAAAACCCGAAGCCAATCACCGCACCGTACATCAATTTAATACCCATGCTCGAAGAACGCAGTGGGCCAAACACGAATGGAATCGCTAAAAGCATCATCACCAAGGTTGTGAAAGGCAATATCAACCGTTGCCAATAGTTCAATTCAAAATCGTGTATGTTTTGCCGCGACGATTTCTGGTTGATTAAAAATTGATGCAACTCCAGAAAAGTCATATCGTTCGGCTCGTGTTGAGAAACATGTAATAAACGAGGATCCAATGCAATCTCCCACGGTACATCCTGGGCTTGTTCTACGGTCGTCCCCTCTTGGAGTAAATTTGTTTGCTCCCAAGAAGATGCGCGCCATTGGCCTTCTTTTTGTGTGGCTTCTTGAATTCTCCGCACAAATAGCAATCGCCGTTGTTGATCAAAATGAAATTGCTCAATCTGCTCCAAATGCGTAGGCGACAGCATGGCACCAATCATCAAAATATCGTGCTCGGTATGCAACCATAAGCCTTTACTGGTTTGCAAAATTTTCCCACCGTGAAGTGCTTGCACTTTATAGTTATGCGACCTCAACATCAATTTAGGCAACACCATTTCCCCCAAAACGGTCATCACTAAGATCAAACACACCGCCATTTTGAACACAGCCAGAGTAATTTGACCCATTGACATACCGGCGGCACGCAGCACTACTAATTCATGTTGACTCGCCATCACACCGAGCCCTACTAAGCAGCCCAACAGGCTGGCCATTGGAAAAAACAAATATATTTGATACGGTAATTGTAAGCCGACGAATACCAAAGCTTGGAGGGTCCCGTAATCGGCTTTCCCCAAATCACCTAATTGACTAACAAATAAAAGAAAGGCCTCTAATCCCGTCAAAATAAATAGCACCAATGCCAAAGAACCAAATACTGTTTTAATAATGTATCGATCCACTAATTTCATGATCCACTCACTCTTTGGCGCCACAACAAGCCTAGTCCTAACAGAATCACCAGCGCATGCAACCACCACATTCCTAACCATACAGGAATTTTATTGGCCGCCACCCAGCCACGCGCCACAAACATAAAGTCTGCGTAGATAAACGCTAAAACCACACCAGGTAATAGTTTGGCGTACTTACCCGAACGTGGATTGACACGGCTCAACGGGACACCTAAAATCGTTAAGCAAAAGACCATCAAAGGGATAGAAATTCGCCACTGCAATTCAGCGGACTTTTCAGGATCTGCACTACTCCAAGGCAACAATTGACTAAACGGCAACATTCTAATATCTTTTTTTGCCAGCATAGTTTGATGCGGTAACCGCGCTTCATATTGGCGAAATGTAGCAATTTGATAGTCTGCCCGCCCAGGCTGCCCTTGATAGTTTTCACCATCAGTCAAAATCAAATACTCTTCTCCCGTATCGGGATCTTTTTTTGCTTCTGCATGCCTCGCTATCAAAACATCCCACCCAGAATGGCCCGCTCTATCTGCTCGCTTCGCCACAAACACCCCTTGTGCTTGAGTATGTTTTGCATTCATAGACTCAACATAAAATACATATTGATCATTCATGACTGCTCGAAAGCGCCCAGGAATAAAGGTTTGAATGAGTGTTTGCAATCCTGTCGCTTGCAGTATTTTATTCCGTTGTAGCGAGATCTCCGGATTATAACTAAGCATAACCGCAATAAAAGCAGCAACCGCCAACGCCATCCAAAAGGTATGTATGAGTAACCGTCCGGAACTATATCCGCAAGCCTGCAATACCACCATTTCAGAATCTGCATAGAGCCGACCATAGGCCACTAATATTGAAAAATAAAATCCGAGTGGTAACAGCAAACATAATAAATTGGGGAGTTCTAGCATCATCAATTTCAAGACTAAGCCCGCAGGTATCCTGCCATTTGCTGCACCATTCAAATACAATATCATTTGATTGCTCATAAAAATGAGAATAAGGATGCTGGTCAAAGCAATCAGAGTCGTACCCACTTCTTTGGCCAAATACCGAAACAAAATCACAATAGCGTTACCCTAGATCAATTCCAAACTGTCAGCTAGAATAGCTGAAGCGTTAAATCGAATATTACCTCATTTGGAAGCAATGATGAATCATGGATTATGCCCTTCATTAGAACAAATAAAATCAGACTGCCTAGTAATTGGATTATTTGACGATACCCATATCACAGAGCTCCCCATCAAACCTGCTATGCAGGCGCTCACAGCACATTTAAAAACGAGGCTAATCGAACCAGGCGACACCATTTATCATTCCGATGATCAACATGCCCATGAATTATTATTGATCCATTGTGGAGAGAAACAGGCTTTTACACCGTCGGTGTTAAAAGATCATCTCTACAAAGTAGCTGCCCTCATCACAACGCAACGCTTACATAGTGCAACGCTTTTTTTTCCTCAATTAAGCACGCATACGCCTGACTGGCAAATCGAACAGATGATTTTGCATTTTGAAGCCAAGACCTATCAATTCTTAGATTTAAAAACTCAAAAAAATCACCCTCATGCCCTTAAATCCCTTGAGTGGTTCCTTCCGGGCGCGACCGAAGCAGCTGTACAAACGGCACAAACCATTGCCGCCAGCATTCGCTATACTAGAAATTTGGCCAATTTACCGGCTAATATTTGCACCCCCACTTATATGGCAAAACAAGCGCAAATTTTGGATGCAGAATGGGACTCCATCACGACCAAAATCATGAACAAAGATGCGATAGAAAAGCTTAACATGGGCGCATTTTTAGCAGTTGCCAAAGGCAGCACAGAACCGCCTCAATTCATTCAAATCAAATATCAAGGCCCAGGCGTCGGCGCCGAACCCCCTATTGTCTTAATTGGAAAAGGGATCACCTTTGATTCTGGCGGGATTTCATTAAAACCCGCAGAATTTATGGAAGAAATGAAGTTCGACATGGCTGGCGCAGCCAGTGTTCTGGGTACTTTACAAGCCTGTGCTACGTTAAAATTGCCGATCAATGTCATTGGTTTGCTCGCCTGCGCCGAAAATATGCCTAGTGGCGGGGCTACCAAACCTGGGGATGTCGTCACCTCCATGGCCGGCCTTACTGTTGAGATTACGAATACCGATGCCGAAGGCCGTTTGGTATTAGCCGACGCCCTCCATTACGCAAAACAATTCAACCCAAAATTTGTCGTGGATATTGCGACCCTTACTGGGGCAATGGTGATTGCTTTGGGATATATTACCACTGGATTTATGAGTAATGACCAAGAACTGAGTGAAAAAATGGCTGCAGCTGGCGAGCACAGCCAAGAAAAAGTTTGGCGAATGCCACTCGATCCCGCCTACCAGGATATGTTAAACAGCCCTATAGCAGATATGCTCAATGCCCCAGTCGGCCGCGTCGCAGGCGCGATTACAGCTGCCTGTTTTTTATCGCGTTTCGCCGAATCATTCCGTTGGGCGCATTTGGATATTGCGGGCACAGGCTGGGTATCAGGGAAAGACCGGTGCGCTACAGGACGTCCTGTCGCATTGCTAGTACAACTTCTACGAGATTTGGCTGCAGAAAATGCGAATTGATTTTTACCTACTTAACGAAGCCGCGCCAGAAGCCTTGTGGCTAACTGCGTGTCGTTTGCTTGAAAAAGCCTATTTGAAGAAACATCAGGTTTTCGTGTATTGTGCACATCAACAAGATGCGGAGCATTTGGATGAGCTATTATGGACCTTCAAACCGGATAGTTTTATTCCCCACCATATTCAGGGAGAAGGCCCAGAACCTCCACCACCGATTCAAATCGGGTATAGTCAAGAGCCACGAGGCTTTAACGATATTCTGTTCAATCTCTCTCCGACCATACCGACTTTTATGACGAGATTTAAACGCATCATTGAAATTGTGTCTGCGGATGAGGCTGCCAAAACTATTAGCCGAGACCATTTTAGAGAATATCGTAAAAAAGGGTTTGAACCACAAACGCATAACATTACACAAAAAGCGTAGGGTTTCTATCCCCTCATCCGCCCTATCGGGCACCTTCTCCCTGAGGGAGAAGGATTTTAAATGGTTCTCAATAGCTTTCCTTCTCCCTCAGGGAGAAGGTGCCCGTTAGGGCGGATGAGGGGGTATGAACACAACCTAACAAACATGTTGATATATTTTTTCCATCACTTCATCAAATTGCAGCAACACTTCATTATTCCAAAATCGTAATACTTTGTACCCCAAATCATTCAAAAATTTTGTTCGGCGTTTATCGTACTCCTGGTGTTTTTCTTCATTGTGCTGCCCACCATCAAGTTCAATAATAAGCTTTTTTTCAATACAAACGAAATCAACAATATATGCTCCCAACGGACATTGTCTGCGAAATTTTAGTCCCATAAATCGTCGTGATCGTAAACGATTCCAGATTTTTATTTCCATAGGTGTGTTTTGCTTGCGTAATATTTTTGCATTAGCAAGGGAGGTCATTTTAATTATCCTTTAAAAAAAGCTTTGGGCAACTTGTCTTGAAACAAGGTTTGTTTGGTTTCAGGGTTTTTTTATCCCTTCATCCGCCCTAACGGGCACCTTCTCCCTGAAAGAGAAAAACTCTGAATAGTTACTTTCGAGTATTTTCAAAAAGTATTTTCTTGAAACAGAATAAAAAACAGTAACTAGTCTGAATGGTTTTCCTTCTCCCTCAGGGAGAAGGTGCCCGTTAGGGCGGATGAGGGGAACCATTCACTGAATTCAGAATGGTTACGAATATTTATCCATCAAATACTGTCCAACTGCCAACACGCCCATTGCCTCTCCTCCTTCAGGCTTTCCAGGCTGATTTCCAATATTCCAGGCCATGATGTCAAAATGTAACCAATTGATTTCAGGTTTTACAAAATATTGCAAAAATAACGCTGCAACAATGGCTCCAGCATAAGCAGACGGCGATGAATTCATCACATCCGCTATCTTTGATTCAAATAGCAATTGATAGTTCTGAAACAAAGGTAATTGCCAAATGGGATCGGAACACTGCACACCATAACTTTGCACTTCAGCTGCCAACGCATCGTTATTAGAGAACATGGCTGAAATTTCCGTCCCCACAGCAACCCGAGCTGCACCAGTTAAGGTGGCAAAATCAATCAGAATCTCCGGGGGTTGCTCACAAGCTTTCACCAAAGCATCAGCCAGAACCAAACGCCCCTCTGCATCCGTATTATCAATTTCGACCGTCATGCCATTACGCATGACCAACACATCACCAGGTCGATACGACTGCTCACTCACTGCATTTTCAACAGCCGGAATAAATACTTGTAAATAAATGGGTAATTTTTCACTCATCAACCATTTGGCCAATCCTAAGACTTGAGCAGCCCCCCCCATATCTTTTTTCATCAACCGCATGCTAGGGGAATTTTTGAGATCTAATCCTCCAGAATCGAAACACACCCCTTTTCCTACTAGCGTGACATGTGGGTGCGAAGCATCCCCCCAGGCCAAATGAATCAAACGTGGCGCAGATGCTGCAGCGCGGCCCACCGCATGAATCGCTGGATAATTATGGGCAAGCAACTCATCTCCAACCCAGATTTGACACTGAGCATGGTATGTTTCAGCCAATTCCGTTGCAGCGGCCCCCAATCCTTCCGGATCCAACACGTTTGGCGGAAAATTAATCAAATCCCTGACCAAAAACACCGCATCAGCCTTATTCACCACTTTAGGCAAATACTGGGGATTGATTGCCAAAACTCGCGGTAATGGCAAAACTTTTTGGAAATGATCAAAGCGATATTGGGCCAAAGCCCACATCAATACCGCACGCTCTGACACCGCATTCGTAATCTGGTATGTACCAGGCGGTAATTTCAAGGCTGCTGTCGCCAGCGCCACTACATCCGAAGATTCCCCTGCACCCATATAAACCTTCGACAACGCCCCGCTTTCATCCCAAATCAAAGCCATTTCACCAAGTTTTGCACCAAATTGCATCACTGCCAGCGTGCGTCGTTCTGAGTCAGAACAAGGTTGAAACGTTTCATATTCCGCAAGATTTAACAGAGTTAGCGGAATAGCATGGCCACTAATAGGTTGATAAAATTGTTGTGATTTCATGATCCCACCTTAATTTTTCCGCGAAATTGGCTGATTCGCACCCCGCAAATAACAAGGGTCGCGATATAAATGATTGCTGAGATACTGACATGCCACAGCAACCATCCCAGACGCACGAACCTAGTCCATTCCATCCAAATGTTCAAATCAGCTTTTATAAACAACAGATAAGCCGTCATAGCACTACTGGCGACCAATAATTGCAATAAATAACGTCCCCAACCCGGCTGTAAATGAAAAATCTTACGGCGTACCAGTAATACCAACAATACCCCACAATTTACATAACTGGCAATGGAAGAAGCCAACGTCAGCCCTGCGTGCGCCAAAGGACGAATGAGTAAAGCACACAGTATGGAATTCACAACCATAGACCAGATACCGACTTTGACAGGTGTTTTGATATTTTGACAGGCATAAAAACCCGAAGCCAACACTTTCACCAGCATAAACCCAGGTACGCCAATCCCAAGTGTGATGAGACTTTGTTGCGTTTGCACCACATCCCAAGCACTATATTTCCCATAAGCAAAACACGTTGCAATGGCAGGCATCGCAAACACTGCCAGTCCTATTCCTGCAGGCAATCCAATGAGTAACAACAAACGCAACCCCCAATCCAAAGCCTGCGAAAAATGCTCGATATTTTGCTCAGCCTTACGTCGGGACAAATGCGGTAAAATAACCGTTGCAATGGCTACCCCGAATACCCCTAACGGAAAATCAACCAAGCGATCGGTAAAATATAACCAGGTCACGGAGCCAACGGGTAAAAAAGAAGCAAAAATGGTATCAATCAATAAATTGATTTGGGCAACTGAAACACCAAACAAAGAAGGCACCATTAATTTCATTACCCGCATGACCCCATCATCGTTTCGTTTCAATTGGGGTTTGATTAATAAATTGCGTCGGTACAAAAATGGAATTTGAAAAGCTAACTGGACAATACCGGCTATCAACACCCCCCACGCTAATCCCACAACAGGAATCGCGCAATGAGGGCTTAAATACAACGCACAGACAATCATACTGATATTCAAAAAGACCGGCGTAAACGCTGGAACGCCGAAATAACCATAGGTATTCAAAATAGCGCCTGCCATACCCGTCAATGAAATCAACATCAAATAAGGAAACGTCAATTGCAACATAGTGCTGGCCAAAGCAAATCGTTCAGAGTCAGCCCCAAAGCCAGGTGCAAAAATCCGAATAATAATCGGCGCCGCCACGATGCCAACTACCGTCACTAACATCAATATCGTGCTCAAAGTCCCCGCAACTCTTGCTAAAAAAGTCCGCACATCTTCTAACGACCGGGTTTGTTGATATTCCGACAGAACCGGCACAAATGCTTGAGAAAAGGATCCCTCCGAAAAGAGTCTGCGCATAAAATTTGGGATTTTGAACGCCACATAAAATGCGTCCATCCCTGCTGCAGCCCCAAATAATTGCGCAATCACCATATCGCGCACAAACCCCATAATGCGCGACAAAAACGTCATCAGCGACACCAAAGAAGTCGAGCGCAACAAACTCGTTTGTTTCAAGATAATTCCTTATAATTAGGGAGGATATAAATTTTATTGAGAGGGATGAAGATATTTTAACATTCGACAAACATTGCGCAACAAGAATAACTAGACGTAATCTAGGGCATGTCATCAATTAGTATTTTCGGCTGCAAACCGAGCTAATTTGCTCAAATTTCAGCTTGAATTCGTTAAATAGAGCTGGCTATTCGCCTCATTCAAGTTAAAATTTGAGCAAATTAGCTCAATTTTCGCTTCAAAAAACTAATTGATGACACGCCCTAATCTCGCTTTTGACCATTTGTTTTGTCATTGCGAACGCAGCGAAGCAACCCAGTGGCCTTAAGGTTTGTTCTAGGCCACTGCTGCGCTACCGCTCGCAACTACGGTATATTTTAAGCCCGCGTAGTTCATAAGTGCGGGAGATACAGTAAATTAATAGTTTGGGTGAATAGATCGCAATCCGTTATTGACCCAGCCTCTTATAATGCTGATGATGAACCGAATCATGATCAGTACCCTCCTCGCCAGACAAACTTTTGAATAAAGTCATATTATAATTTGCGACCTGACAGGGTTTATTAAAAAAGGCGCAGAGACAACGATACAAATAGCGTCCGATAGGTTCTTTTTGATGGATAGTGGGGTTTTGATCAAAAAGCATTTTGATCTGTTCTATTTTTTCTTTTCCAACCAATTTGGGGTCATCAAGCTTAGTGAGCATAGCCCCAATACAGTTTAATTTTTGCGTTTTATATATATCTGAAACAGTTGCTTCAACATCAGTCTTATAGTCATTGAGTAGTTTACGTAGCCCTAGCTCTATAGGAGCAGCCAGCCTACTGAGGGTAAACGTTCCCCCTATATCGGGATATGTCTTTTGCAATTGTAGCGTCTTCAGATAGGTCTTCAGACCACAAACCTCTAACAAATCAGCAGCACCGACAAGCTGCATCTGATCAAAGCGTTGAAAATATTTTTTTATCTTTTCTATTCGAATGATGTGACGCAACTCAGAATTAGACAATGCTCTTTGTATTGCCCTTTCATTCATATCGGGAATGGCATTCAGATAGTTCTCGATATCATCTGGTCCCTGCTGTTCGGTCAATAAATCTAAATGATTCAAAATCAAAGCCAAATGATGCACAGAAATATCTGGTTTCTCTAAGATTTTTTCAATATGAGCATGTAATTGATCTTTGATGGCGCCATGCAAAGGCCCAATATAACGCGCCAATTCGAAATCCTCATGGTCTGCATATTCCAAATTATCGTTTACTGTTTTAATTTGCATGCCCAGCTTGAAGAGATCTGCAAAATCTAAGGAAGCAATGATTGGTTTGAAATACGTCTCTAATATTAATACCACATCATTGCTGTCTAAATTGGGGCTTTGCTTTAAGTCAATCCCATGTGCTTGGATTTTCTTATAATCATCATCGACTCTTAACACCGTCTGAAAGTTGTCAGGTTCATCATCTGAAGACTGTTCATACAATACAATGCCAAACTCTGATTGATAAAAATCAATTAGTTTTTTATACATCGCAGCTGGTGCTCGCTCAGACATGATGGCGCTGATACTCTGAACAGCTTTACTCATCTCACCCTTCAGCTGCCGTTGGCGCCCAAGCACCGACACATACAAAAGATCTAAATATAAATTCACACACTCGCCTTGCGCATCGGTTCCCACATCCGTTTCAATCATAGCTTGTCGAATACGATTTTTTTCAATCGCATCATGCAACTCTTTTAATTCAGAAACATTGGCTGAGGCGACTAGTTGATCGCAATAACTTGTTAATAGAGGCGCAATATCTTTGACAGGATCAAGCATAAAATGAGTGGCATAAAGTTTTAAAAAAGGAAATTTTTGTGGGTCTTCTAAAAGATAACCCATTTTCGGATAAGTTTCGACGTCATTAACTGCTAAGATTTTTATCCCCAAAGTCTGCAAATAGACTTGCTCCAGTTTAGAAAACATGTCGGGAACATTGGTCTGTTCGACCACATCCATTAAATTACTCATGCAAAAATCCATCAATGTGTTTAATTAAACTATAGTATTGATTAACCAAAAAGCAATGATTGCTAAACATCCAAATCAAGCCAAGCAGAAATTTAAGATGCCGTTTTTCTGAATTTTAACTTGACAACTGCGCTGAGCTTAGGCATTATTAAGAAATATTAGTATTTTTTGTTTTTGTGGAGACTTGTTGTGGCAAATATTAAGTCGGCTGTGAAGCGTGCACGCCAGAATACCAAATTACGGCAACGTAATACCAGCGCGCGTTCAATGTTTCGCACTTTTGTAAAAAATGTGTTGAAAGCCGTTGAGTTAAAAGATAAAGAAGCTGCTACAAAGGCTTTTACTGTCGCACAACCAGTCATTGATAAAGCCGTATCCAAAGGGCTTATTCATATTAACAAAGCATCAAGAATCAAGAGCCGCCTGTCTGCAAGAATCAAAGGCATAGCTGCTTAATCCAGCGTTTCCGTCGCTCTAAGTCCGAAAACACCCGAACCGGAATACCGGTTCGGTTTTTATTTGATATAAAAACAAGCGTGTCACACCGGATTCGTTATTTACATACATGGAGAACACAAGGCCTATGGCGAAAGAAGATCATATTGAAATGGGTGGCACCATCCTGGATACATTACCCAATACTATGTTTCGTGTAGAATTAGAGAATGGACATATCATCACTGCTCACATTTCCGGACGGATGCGCAAAAACTACATCCGAATCCTAACTGGTGACAAAGTCAAAGTAGAATTAACCCCTTACGATTTGACCAAAGGACGTATTACGTTCCGCGATAAAAACGATAAATAACAGGCCTTACAAAACATATGGACAAAGAAAAAGGGATGTTTAATACGTCCCTAAATCTTTTCCAGTAATCCCAACAACTTCCCTATCACATTACCCCTTATTTCCTGCCCAAACACAGCCTAATAATATTTACACAGAACATCCGAGCCACGACCGTGAGGGAGTGAAGCCTTTAAGAAAAGTTGGCTCTTTAAGTTCTCCACTCCCTCACGAGGTCGTGGCTCGGATAGATCGTTCAAATGTTAGATGATTATATAGCCCAGATAAGCGTTCGATATAGAAGTATCCGCTTCAATAGTCTGTAAACCTTGTTTCAATTTGTTTTGAACAAAAGGATTTTTTTCAAAGAAACTAGATACAGTATCGCGACAAAAAGAATCCATTATTTTAGATTTCTCTTCCGATGCAGGCAATGGTTGTTAATTGAAATTCAAACCGATCAATCTGCTCTCGCAAAATGGGCTCATTTTGAGGAACTTCCAAGGCATTCAAACTATCATGCATTTTTGCAAATGCTTCTTTTTCTCGCATGTTAATACTCTTTCCGTCTGTAAAGGACCGTCATAGTAGAACAAAATAAAAACAAAAGACACTACTTACGAATTCCCTGCCACCATCATTTCTGCAACCAACACAGAGCCACAGCGGGTTGAACTATTAGGGTTAAGGTCTGATCCAACCGCCACAATATTCCGTAACATATCTTTCAAATTACCTGCAATTGTAATCTCTTCTACTGGAAATTGAATTTGACCATTTTCAACCCAAAATCCGAAAGCGCCTCTGGAATAATGACCCGTTAGGACATTAACCCCTTGCCCCATCAATTCGGTCACATACAAACCTCTATCCAACATTTTTAACATGGCCGCCAAATCCCCACCGGTCGCATCCACTGTTAAATTAAATACGCCGCCTTGATTCGCGGTGGTTTTTAAACCCATTTTCCGCGCAGTATAAGAATTCAACACGTATTGCTGCAAAACACCGTTTTGAACAATGACATTGGGTCGCGTTGTAACCCCTTCACCGTCAAATAAAGCCGAACCTAAGCCACGTTTTAGCCAAGGTTGTTCATAAATTTTTATTGTTTCTGGCAACAATTGTTGCCCGATTGAATCGAGTAAAAAAGAATTTTTGCGGTATAGATTTGAGCCACTAATGGCCCCAATGAATGAACCAAAAAATCCACTCGATAAGCGCGAAGAGAATAAAACAGGTACTTTTTGGGTCGCAATTTTTTGAGCATCCAAACGGCTAACAGTGCGCTCTACCGCACTCGCTGCAACCGCTTCCAAACTCATCATATCCAGAGCATTGCGCGCAGTCGTGTATTCATAATCGCGTTGCATATTTGCAGAGCTTTCATTTTTAGCAACCAAAGAACAACTCACGGCATGTCGACTTGACTCCATCATGCCCAAAAAACCTTGGCTATCTGCATGTCCAAGATTAAATTGATAGGTAGCAAGATTCACGCCATCCGAGTTCACGATACGTTTGTCTAACGCGCGAGCATGCGCTTCGCATTGTATAGCCTGCTCAATCGCAGACTCGGGCGTAATCCCCCAAGGATGGAGCAAATCCAAATCGTCATACGGTACGGAATGTGGTTCAGGATCTGGCAAACCAAAGCAGGGATCGCTTGCACTGACTTTTGCAATTTCATACGCTGCCGCTACCATATCATCCAAAGCTGCCGGAGAGGTATCACTAGAACTCGCACTGCCTTTGGCTTTACCAATATATACTGTGATACCCACACTATTGTCTTCACTAAACGCGATGGTTTCGACTTCTCCCATTCTCACATCGACTGAAAAACCACTGTCTAAACTCACGCCTACCACGGCATCACTCGCACCCTTTTTCTTAGCCCTCTTTATGATATCCAACAGCATTGTTTGCAATTCATCTGTTGACTTTGAGGTCACTATAAGGTTATTTTGCGGTAATGTCTTCATAAGCTCACCTTTGATTTGAACAGGACTTAAGTTCTTCTAAATGCAATCGAGTATACGAGATAACTATGTTAAGAGCACGTAAAAAAATACTTTTCAGTCTCTTTTTATCATTCTGGGCCCTCTGTCCAATGGCCTATGCTAAAGCTTGGCAGCCACTGGTTTCAGGGTTGGAATATCTGGATTTCAAATATCAATCTCTATCCCAGTGGTCCCACATTCATGCGTTCCGAATTGATCTACAAACCATGCAATTGTCTGTGCTTATGGCAAAAGACTTGCCGCAACCTTATGCGTCTGCACAAACTTTCAAACATTATGGACACGGGCTCTTGGCCATCAATGGTGGTTTCTTTAATCCAAATAGAACCCCGTTAGGGTTGCGGATTAGCGACCAACATATTTTAAGCCCTCTGCGTCAAATTAGCTGGTGGGGCGTCTTTTTTATCAAAAACCAACAAGCGTTCATTACAACTCCGCGTGACTTTCAAATTAAAAAAAATATTGAATTTGCGGTACAGTCTGGTCCACGCTTAGTTGTGAACGGCCAAGTCCCGACTTTGCGCCCCGGCTTCGCAAATCGCTCAGCTTTGGGCATCGATAAGCACGGTAAGGTCATCGTTGTCGTTACGGAAAACCTACCTATCTCCACGTCTGATTTAGCCCATATATTAGCAGCCCCTCCTTTGAATTGTGTCGATGCACTCAATTTAGATGGCGGCAGTTCCAGCCAACTGTATGCTAAAATAGATCGTTTTAAATTAGATGTTCCTGGATTTAGCCAAGTAAGCGATGCCATCGTTGTTAAGCGGAGATAAGATTGATATGACAAAATTAAGCGTGAACGTCAATAAACTAGCAACTATCCGCAATTCGCGCGGCAAAAATAATCCCGATGTACTTAAAATGACGTTGGATATTATTGCTTATGGCGCACAAGGCATTACGGTGCATCCACGTCCAGATGGCCGGCACATTCGTAAAGAAGATGTGTACGCCATTGCAAACGCAATTGAAGTGGAATTTAATATTGAAGGCTATCCCGATCAACATTTTTTAAATTTAGCCAGCGCAGTCAAACCAGCACAATGTACCTTGGTCCCTGATCCACCGCATGTATTAACATCCAATGCAGGATGGGAATTAGAGAAAAATCTGCCATTTTTACGCGATACCATCGCAACGCTTCATCAGAGTGGGATACGAACTTCCTTGTTCATTGACCCCATGCGTTTTACACCGCAAGAATTAGACGCCTTGGCCCAAACCAAAACGGATAGAATCGAACTTTATACAGAAACATATGCTGATGCCTTTGGCAGCGACCGCTTACCTGAAATCCTCGCTGTTTATGAAAAAATTGCTACTGAAGTTGACCAACTAGGCATTGGAATCAATGCAGGCCATGATTTGAATTTAGATAATTTAAAGCATTTTATTCAAGCCATCCCAAACGTTGCCGAAGTCTCCATTGGCCATGCCTTGATATGCGACGCATTGAATTTTGGCATGCGGGAAACGATTGGTCGATATTTGGATTGTTTGAAGTAAGCACCGTGGGCATTCTGCGCTCATCTCAGCACCGGATTGCCATTTTCGGCCAAATAAGCTATCATTTTCAACATTTTAATCCGTGAAGAACATCATGAAAACCTATATTATCGCGACTTTTTATCGTTTTTGCCCGTTAGAGGATTTTGAATCACTCAGAGAACCCTTGCTGGCACATATGCAAGCCAACCGAATTTTAGGGACCATCCTCTTAGCCAGTGAAGGTATCAATGGTGGTATGGGCGGTACGCCCGAATATATGGCAACGATGTACGCAGCCATCCGTTCTGATGCACGGTTTTCTGATTTGTATTTCAAAGAAACCAGTTCCGATATGATGCCGTATGAAAAGGCCAAAGTGAAACTGCGCAAAGAAATTGTCAGTTTAGGCGTTGCGGGCGTTGATCCGTTAAAAACAACCGGCACCCCTGTTTCTCCTGCAGAATGGAATGAATTGCTTGCCGATCCCGAGGTTTTGGTCATCGATAATCGCAATACTTATGAAATTGAACATGGCACATTTCAAAATGCCATCAATCCTAACACTGAAAATTTCCGTGATTTTCCTGCTTACATTCAAGAAAATTTATTGGATAAAAAACATAAAAAAATCGCTATGTGTTGCACCGGTGGTATTCGGTGTGAAAAATCCACCTCTTATTTAAAAATGCTTGGCTTTGAACAAGTATACCAATTAGCGGGTGGCATCATTGATTATCTCAAAGCAGTCCCAGCAGAAGAATCTAAATGGCAAGGCGAATGTTTCGTATTTGATGAACGGATTGCGATCGCAGATGCATCGTAAGAATGGTAGGTTGGGACTTGGCCCAGCCTAGCTAAAAAACTGTCGCACCTCTTCCTGATCTGAAAAATGCAAATGCTCATCTCCGATGATTTGATAGTTTTCATGACCTTTGCCAGCAATCAACACAATGTCTTCACTACCTGCTGAGCTCAGCGCATAACGGATTGCTTCACGACGGTCTACGAGGGTCGTGACGGCTGCATTCGGCACCAAACCCGTTGTAATATCCCGAATGATGGCTTCAGGATCTTCATTCCGAGGATTATCACTGGTCACCACCACGTAATCCGCTTGTTCGCTAACCACTTTAGCCATAAGAAGTCGTTTGGTCTTATCACGGTTACCACCACACCCAAACACAACCCATATTTTCACCTCATCGGAGTCCTTCAAACTCACAATAGTCTTCATCACATTGTCCAATGCTGCAGGCGTATGCGCAAAATCAACAATCACATAAGGTTTGTGCGCCACAACTTCCATGCGTCCAGGTGTGCCACTCAAATTTTCCATGATTTCAATGACTGATTGCACAGGATAACCATGTGCCAATAAACTGGTAAACACCGCCAAACTATTATAAATATTAAACAAGCCCAAACTTGGTGTGGTCACAGCATGGCGACCCCATGGCGACTCCAGGGTAAATTGACTACTATGACTGAATAATTGATAGTCCACTGCACGGACATCCGCGGGCTGATGAATCCCGTAGGTCCATCGCCGTACACCTTTGGGAACCACTGCAGCGATCTGTTGTACATAGTCATCATCTTGATTCAAGATCACCCACTCTAAACCAGGTTTAGAAAACAGCCTGGCTTTGGCTTGAAGATAGGTAGTCATCGTCTGATGATAGTCTAAATGTTCATGACTTAAATTGGTGTAAATAGCTTCCTGAAACCTAATATGGTCGACGCGATGCTGATCCAACGCATGCGAGGAAACTTCCATACACATTTGTTGAAATCCAGCTTGTACATGAGTAAAAAAGAGACGCTGGACCTCTAAAGCATCCGGGGTAGTATTGTTCAGAGGCTCCAAATTGGGCACTTGGCCATACCCCAATGTTCCCATATAAATAGAAGGTCGTCCGAGTAAATGATGCGCCTGCGCTAATTGGTAAGCGATGGTGGTTTTGCCATTCGTCCCGGTCACACCCATCACGGACATTTTCTCAGAAGGATTATGATAAAAGCGACTAGCTATTGCTGCTAATTGTTCTACAAGCTGCGGAAAGGGAATACAAGGAATCGTGGTCGGTAAAACCACATTCGCTGGAAACTTTACTGGATCATACAAAATTGCACGCGCACCCGCTTGGCGCGCTTGCGCGATGTAGCAGCGGCCATCGGCCACTGCACCAGGATAAGCAATAAATAGATCGCCCAATCTCACATGGCGACTATCATTTTGCAAGCCCAAAATATCACAGTCATGAATGCTGCTTTCAATCCAGGGCTGGAGGAATTCCTGTAGTTTCATCGTTGACTCCTTGTATGTAAGTCTCCAGGCACGTCATCCTGAACGCAGTGAAGGATCTCCGAATTAAATCCATGCCAAGTTCAGGATAACGTCCTGAGACAAAACTACATCACATGATCCGGAGCCACATCCAAAATCCGCAATGCAGATCCCATTACTTTTGCAAACAATGGCGCTGCCACTTGCGCACCATAATAGCCACCTTTGCTCGGTTCAGTAATAAACACCGCTACAATTAATCTGGGATTAGAGGCAGGCGCAATACCCACAAAACTCGACATGAAACGCCGTTCTTGGTAACCACGCACACCCGCTACCCGCGCAGTACCCGTTTTACCTGCAACGCGATATCCAGGAACCATAGCAGATCGACCCGTCCCGCCTTGTCCATTTACCACATCCTCTAACATCACCAATAATTGATCTGCTGTCTTCGCTGACATCACTTGTTCTCCAGCAGTCACGCTGGAACGATCTTGATGAACCAAACTTATGGGTGGCAAGCGACCATGATTCGCAAAAACCAGATAGCTTTTCGCAATTTGCATCGCTGACGCCGAGACGCCGTATCCGAAACTCAGAGTTGCCAAAACAAAAGGATTTGCTTCACGCGCCGACACAATGCTGCCCTCACTTTCGCCAGGATAGCCAGACTCAGTTCGTTGCCCAATACCACAACGTGTTAGAAGATTAATTAATTGTTCGGGCGGGCTCATTAAAACCATTTTCGTCACGCCCACATTACTAGAATGTCGGAGCACTCCAGTGACATCCAACACCCCATAACCATGGACATCCCTAATGATATGACCATGAACCATCATGGTACTGGGTCGAGTATCAATAATCGTATCAGGCGTTACGCGTTGCGATTCCAAAGCGCTGGCAATACTAAAGGGTTTGATCACCGAGCCGGGCTCGAACAGATCGGTCAATGCTTTATTGCGATAGGTCTGAAGTGCATAACGATTACGCGCATTGGGATTAAACGAAGGCGCGTTCGCCACTGCCAATACTTCTCCAGTTTGCGTATCCAATACAACGACCGAACCAGATTTCGCGCCAAAACGTTCAATCGTTGCCTGTAATTCATGATAGGCAAAAAATTGGATCCGATGATCAATACTCAAATTCAAGGTATGCCCAGCGCGGGCTTCTTTCAATGTTTCTAATTCTTCTATCACGCGTCCATAGCGATCTTTAACCACTCTTTTTTTACCATTGGTTCCTTCTAACCAAGATTGATAGGCTAATTCCAAGCCTTCAATCCCAATGTCATCCACATTGGTAAAACCGACTAATTGCGCAGTACTATCTGCTTCGGGATAAAAGCGTTTGTATTCTTCTTGAAAATTAGTGCCTGGTATTTTGAGATCGGCGACATCCTTGGCACGTGCGGGTGGCAATTGACGGTGTAAATAATAAAACTCATGGTTCTGCGCTTTATGTAAAAGATGTTTCAAATGTTTCGGAGCAATATCCAATAAACGCGCTAAGCGCGACAATTGATAGGACGTAGGATGGAATGTTTTGGGATTCACCCAAAGAGATTGAACTGGAGTACTAACCGCCAAGGGAACCCCTTCACGATCTAGGATCATGCCCCGATTAGCCGGAATACTGACTACTCGCAAGCTGCGAGCATTCCCCTGACCTTGCAAAAATGAACGATGCAATACGGTGAGATCCACCATTCTCCACAGGAGTATACTGCCTAAAGCTAGAAAAAAAACCCCGATAACCCATAAGCGCATGCGATGATTTGATAAATTTCTTCTGGTCATATAGTGTGTATTCTAATCATTTTTTTGGTGGTCGGTAATACCATTCTTAGCTGTTCCGACGCCAGAACTTCTACGCGTGAAGGGGTTGCTAAACTTGCCTGCTCTAACAATAATTGTCCCCATTGTAAACTCAATTGATGCGAAACATGTTCGGCTGATTCTAATTGGTTTAACGTCAAACGGTAATAGTTCGTGGTGTAGATAACTGCCAAAGCACTTAACAAGACCACTATCATCAAACTCAGTCGGACGACGCTCGCGAAAGATAACCGCATACTCATCAATTGTCCATGAAAAAAGTTAGTTTGATTAATATCTCTTGCTGCTGCGTTCATGATTGTTTCTCTCCTATGCGCAATATTGCAGATCTTGCGCGAATATTGTTATGTATTTCCCCTTCCGTGGGCTTAATTGCTCGTCCTATACGGCGCAAACGACCTTCTAAATGGTTTGCTTTGACCGGGATATGTTTGGGTATTCTCACGCCTTGTTCCGCTCGTTGCATAAACTGCTTTACGATGCGGTCTTCAAGTGAGTGAAAACTAATCACTGCCAAACGTCCTCGTCCCGCCAGTACCTCCAAAGTTTGAGCTAAACAAGCTTCTAAATCTGTCAATTCTTGATTCACGTAGATCCGAACTGCCTGAAAAACTCTTGTGGCTGGGTGTTTGTGCTTCTCCCATTTGGGATGAGCCGCTTTGACCACTTCAGCCAATGTAACGGTGTCTTGTATCGGTGCCTTGCTCCGTTCCATCACAATGGCCCGTGCGATGCGCCGCGAATATCGTTCCTCACCATACGTAAAAAACACATCCGCCAAGTCACTTTCTTTTGCTTCATTAATAAATTGCGTAGCATTCAAACCTTGTTGCGAATCCATCCGCATATCCAATGGTCCAGCTTGCATAAAACTAAATCCGCGTTCCGCATCATCAAATTGAGGTGATGACACCCCTAAATCCAATAAAATGCCATTTACCTTTCCTACAATACCCCATTCCTGTGCTGCCTCAGTCAAGCCCGCAAAGGAGCCTTGTCTGATTTGAAACCGTTCGTCTTGAGAAAAACGAGTCTTTGCGTAGGCGATTGCGGCCCAATCTTTATCTAAAGCAAACAATCGTCCTTTTGGGCCTAAACGCTCCATAATTGCGCGCGTATGCCCTCCTCTGCCAAACGTCCCATCGATATACATCCCGTCTGGGATAATGGCTAAGGCTTCAATCGCTTCCTCAAGCAAAACTGGTTTATGACTGTTCACGTTTCTACTTACAAATAAAGGTTTTACAAATAAAAGGTCTTCAATTCATCAGGCAATTGTCCCATACGTGCAGACTCTTCTTGCAACCAATGATTCCGTCGAGCTTCCCACAATTGTTCTGACCACAGTTCAAATTTTGCACCTTGGCCAATCATCAATACTCGTTTATCCAATTGCGCATAATCGCGCAAAACTTGTGGCACCAATAAGCGTCCTGTGCCATCTAACACCACATCCGTTGCATGTCCAATCAACAACCTTTGAATACGGCGTGCAACCGGATCAAAACTTGGTAAGCGCTGAATTTTTTCTTCAATCACTTGCCATTGCTTCAGTGGATACAGTAATAAACAGGTTTCTTCGGTATCAATCGTTAGCACTAACGCATTGTCAGAATCAGCACCCAACGTATCCCGATAGCGAGTCGGGATTGCAAGGCGTCCTTTTCCATCAATATGTATTGCATTTATACCACGAAACATTTTTTTACCCAGCTTAATCCCACTATTTTCCACTTTTCGGGAGATTATACCACTTTTATACACTATAGGGTGATCTTTTTGTTTTTGTCAAAGTAAAAAGATAAATTTTCTCTGGTTTTGAGGTAAAGGTCATTCTAAAAAGATCGCCAAAATTTAGGGTATGTTGACACTTCAGACCTCTACGTCCAGCGGCTTGTCCGGCGTTGTTGCATAAAATTTATTTTAATCAAATTTAATGTAGGTTGGGCCTTGGCCCAACAACCATTCAACCAAAAAAAAAGCCCCAACTACCAAAGTAGTTAGGGCTTTAAAATCACTTCAATCAGAAAACGCGGGGAACGCGTTTCCCGATATAGTTGACTTATTACATGTCCATGCAAATGTTCTTAGCAGCTTCTGTTTCACTCAGCGCAGCTTCCAAATCTTGCGCGGCACGATCCAAATCACGCTTCAATTGAGTTGGAGCACCTGAGTAATGAATTGCTTTACCAAACATACCCAAAGTACCGGCTGTTGCAACTGCAGTTACTGCAGCAGCTGTGTTCAGATCCAGAGTCAATTTCGCAGCTACAAAGTTCAACACAGTTGAAACCATGCTAGAAGCTTGGATAGCAGCAAAATAAGGCACTAAAAATGCTGGCGTTGCAAAACCTAGCATTGACATCACTGCCACTGCAGCAACCATCGTAGCAATT
>Ga0114972_10000223_pt1 | contig 41086 bp, 42 predicted proteins | sample M_140807_EF_Meta_FD_87354 | JGI IMG/M metagenome (GOLD analysis project Ga0114972, IMG submission 87354) | Freshwater microbial communities from Lake Montjoie, Canada to study carbon cycling - M_140807_EF_MetaG | ecosystem: Environmental > Aquatic > Freshwater > Lake | place: Lake Montjoie... | reverse complement strand
GGCGCGCGGCTTGAGGGTGGCCACGCTGCTGACATGGACAATGCGGCGCATACCCGCCGCCATGGCGGCGCGCATCACCGCCTCGGTGCCCGCCACATTCACCGCGAACATCGCCGCCGGGTCGGGCACGAAGATGCGGTAATCCGCCGCGCAATGGATCACCGCATCACAGCCCACCATGCCCAGAGCGAGGCTCGCCGGGTCGGTCAGGTCGCCCGGGGTGAAGGCGACGGGCACGCCATCGAGCACACCGCGCGGCGTCTCGGGCCGGGCCAGCGCGCTCACCCTATGGCCACGCGCCACCAGGGCGCGGGCCACCGAACTGCCCAGGAAACCCGTGGCACCGGTGACGAAGGTGGTGAAACGTTCATCCATAGCGGCGTTGTGGCCTGGGCGGGGCGGGCGGTCCACCCTCGTTCGGACAAGGCCATGGTGCTACAGGGAGGCATGTTCATGCACCGTCGCGCCCTTGTGGCGCTCGCAATATCTCTCGCCGCCGGAACAGCCCGGGCGGAAAGCCCGGCCGTGGTGGTCGAGGGGTTTCACAACACCCTGCTCGAGATCATGCGCAATGCGCCGCGCCTGGGCGTGCGCGGCCGCTATGACAGGCTGGCGCCGGTGATGGCCCAAGTCTTCGATCTGGTGACGATGACGCGCATCGCCGTCGGCCCGCCCTGGACAGGCTTCACCGCCGCCGATCAGGCCGGGTTGACCGAGGCCTTTACCCGCTGGTCCATCGCCACCTATGCCGCCCGCTTTGACGGCTTTGCTGGCGAGACCTTCGCCACCCAGGGCGTCCAGGCCACGCCCAATGGCGACCAGTTGGTCCGCACCACCCTGAACCGCACCGCTGGGCAGGAACCGGTGGTGCTCAGCTATTTGCTCCGCAATGGCCGGGTGGTGGATGTCTATCTGACCGGCACGATCAGCGAATTGGCCTCGCGCCGCAGCGAATTTGCCGGGTTGATCCGGGAGGGTGGCGCGCCCCGGCTGCTAGCCGAATTGCAGCGCCGCATCGCGACACTGCTCGGCTAAGCGAGCAGCCGCTGCGTAGCCACCGCACCGGCAGCGATACCAGCCCAGCCATAACGCATCGGCGTCATGCTGCAACTCGCCCAGGCCGCGTGCTGATTGGCATAAAACCGGCTGGCCGGGTGGCCGGAGGCGCCGAGGAAGACGCTCCAGCGGCTCTTCTCCCAGTCCCCCACATCAAAGGCATAGCGCGCCAGGGCGCCATAGGTGGCGCGGGGGCCGAGTGGCGCGACCAGCCCATTGGCCCAAACCGTATCGCCATCGCCGCCAATGGGCAGCGAAGGCGGGTCGAGCACCGCGGCGGCGGCCGGAAACAGGCTGGAGAGCGGATGGGCGAAGCGCGGCTTATGCGCCTCACCCCAAGGTTCGGCGGTGGTGGTGGCAGCCTCGTCCAGCGCCTCGGCCATCAGCTGGTCCCAATCCGCGCCGCGCAGCAGCGTGGTGTCCTGGCTGCGCAGCAGGGCGGGCAGCGCCCACCAAAGCTGGGTCAGCGGTGCGACACCCGGCGCCGGTGCCAGCCAGGGGTGGCCCGCCAGCGCGCCCAGGCCGCTGGCAGCGGCAAAGCGCCGGGTCAGCGCCAGGCGGAAAGCAATATAGAGGGTGGGGGTGGTGGCCATGGGCTCCATATGGCCATCCCAATCCAGGATTTTCGCCCGCACCGCGGCGCCGGGCCCGGCGACTTCGATGGCGCGCAGCGCCGCCTGGAAGGTGGCGGCGGGTGCTGAGAGCGTATCGGCATGGATCGCCCCCGCCGCACCGGGCGCGCGCGCGCCGGACTGTTTGAGCAGCGCCGCGATGCGCGCCGCGCGATAGGGCGGGTGGCAATCGGTGCAGAGGTAATCCGGGTGGTCATCGGCCACCACGCGGTTATTGGCGGTGACGATGATGCCGCCCTCAGGGTTGATCACCTGGGGCATGGCCTCATGCGCGATCCAGCCATCCCATTCATGCTCGCCCGTCCAGCCCGGCATGGGCAGCCAACCATTCTCGCGGCCACGACGCGGCACCCGGGCACGCAGCAGGAAGCCGGTATGGCCTTCGGTATCGGCGGCGACGAGGTTATGGTCGATCAACCCCCAGCCGCGCGTCGCCTCGAACAGCCCAGCCACGGTTTTCGCCCGCAGCAGCTTGGGCAGGCAGTCGAAGGAAAGATCGGTCTCGGCGAATTGCACCGATTTCAGCGCCAGCGCATGGCCCGAGGCCGGGTCGCCGGCAATGACGGGGCCATGGCGGGTTTCCACCACCTCCACCTCGCGCGCTGCCTCGCCGCGGATGGCGATGCTTTCCATGCGGCGCGACGGCGCCTCCCACTGGCCCCGGAACAGCACACGGCCATTCTCGAAGCGCTCCAGATAGACGTCATGAATATCGGCGAAGGTGTGGGTCACGCACCAGGCCACAGCGCCGTTCTGGGCGAAATGCGGGAAGCCGGGCACGCCCGGCACGGTCAGGCCCACCACGTCGAAGGCATCGCAGGCGAGATGGCCTTGGGCGTACATATTGGGCAATTCAAAAAGCCGATGCGGGTCGCCAGCCAGGAAGGGGCGGCCGGTGGCGGATTGCGCGCCGCTCACCGCCCAATTGTTGCTGCCGCCGCCGGTGGCATCGGCCTCGGCGGCTTCCAGCAGGGCGGTCACGGCCGGGGCAAGAAATTCCAGCCCCGCCCGCCAGCGCAGCGATTCCTTGCCCTGCGGCAGAATCAGCGCGTCGATCCCACCATCATCATAGCGCAGCAGGCTGGTGCCGCGCCCGGCCACCGGCAGGGCGGCGGCGCGCCACAGCTTGAACCACACGCTGCCCATCAGCAGGCCCAGGCGGCGCATCACGGCGATGGTGTGCCAGCCCTGCCAGGGCTCGGGTGTTGCGCTCAGCAATTGGTATTCGATGGCAAGCGGCACGCCTGAAGCGATGAAAGCGTTCACCCCCGCGGCATAGGCTTCGATCATCACCCGGGCATCGGCCCCCAGTGCGGCGGCGTCACGCCGGCTGGCGCTCTCAATGCCAAGGCGGCGGGCCAGCGCGTCGGAGGCGAAAGCCGCCGCCCCCAGCCATTCCGCGCTGCGACCTAGCGCCCGCCGGCGGTTCAGCTCCATCTGAAACAGCCGGTCCTGGGCATGGACGAAGCCCTGGGCGAACCAGGCATCGGCGACATTTTCGGCACGGATATGGGGGATGCCCTCAGGGTCACGATGGACGGTGACGCTGGCGGTCAGGCCAGCGACATGCAGTTCCCCTTCCAGCGGCGGGAGGGCGGCTTGCGCGGCGGCGCGGATCGTTTCGGTGCTATCCATGAACATAGCACACCACGCTTGTCGGGCGCTGGCCACCATGCCTAGCCTCTCGACATGGATGGAGGCGTGATTATGCAGATAGACCGGCGAGCGGCCATGGGGGCAATGGCCCTGCCCTTTCTTGCGCGGGGCGCCGCGGCTGCGGGCGCGCTGAATGTGGCGTTGGAGAGCGAGGTGGTGATCCTAGACCCCCACGCCACCACCGCCGCCATCACCCGCACCTTCGCGACCCACGTCTTCGACACGCTCTTCGCCATGGATGATGAGGGCGTGATCCGGCCGCAGATGGTGGAGAGTTTCGAGACCTCGGCCGATGGGCTGCGTTGGGACTTTATGCTGCGCCCCGGGCTGCGCTGGCACGATGGCGCGCCGGTCACCGCCTCAGATTGCGTAGCGAGCCTGGAGCGCTGGGCCCCGCGTGACGCGCTGGGCCGCATGCTCTGGGCCGCCAAGGCGGAGTTGGTGGCCACCGGCGGGCGCGGTTTCCGCCTCACTCTGAAGACGCCCTTCCCGCTGATGCTCGATGTGCTGGGCAAGCCCAATGCGCCACTGCCGGTGATGCTGCCCGAGCGGCTGGCGGCGGTGCCGGTGGAGACGCGCATCCGCGAGATCGTGGGCTCGGGCCCTTTCCGCTTTCGTGCCAGCGAATGGCGGCCCGGCGCCTCTATGGTGCTGGAGCGCTTTGCCGATTACGTGCCGCGCGCCGAGCCGGCCAGCTTTCTGGCGGGCGGCAAGCGGGTGAAGATCGACCAGGTCACGCTGCGCGCCATGCCCGATCAGGCGACTGGCGCCACCGCGCTGATGGCGGGCGAATTGGACTATATGCAGTATCTGCCGTTTGACTGGATCCCCAGGCTGGAGCGCGCGCGCGGCGTGCGGCTGCTGGGCTTGGGCGGCATCCATCAGTTCCAGGGCAGTTTTCGGGTCAACCACGCAGCACCTCCCTTTGACGACCCGGCGGTACGGCGGGTGTTGTGGAAGTGCCTGGACCAAGCCTCCATCCTGACAGCGATAGGCGTGCCCGAGCGGTTTCGCGCCCCTCCCTGTCCCAGCTTTTTCATGTGCGACACACCACTCGACAGCCGGCAGGGAGCAGAGGCCGCCGGCTTCGACCCTGCGGCGGCGCGGGCCATGTTGGCGGCGACGGGCTATCGCGGCCAGCCCATCCAGTTCCTCACGACCCAGGGCGGCATCTCCCAGACGGCAGCACAGGTGATGATCCAGGGCATGCAGCAGGCCGGTTTCTCGGTGCAGGAACAGGTGATGGACTGGGGCACCCTGCTGGCGCGAAGGGCGCGGCGCGACGGCTGGAATATGTTCGCCGTCTACGCCAACGGCACGGATATGATTTCGCCGCTGACGCATTTCTATGTGGCCAATACCTGCGCGGATTTCCCGGGCTGGGATTGCGACCGGGACATGCGCGGGCTGATCGACGCCTTCGCGCGGGCGGAAGACGGCGCGGCCAGGCGTGCCCTGGCCGGGCGCATTCAGGCGGCGGCGGTGGCGCATGTGCCGGCGGTGATGTGGGGCCAGTTCACCATTCCGGCGGGGTATCGCGACAGGCTGCGCAATCTGCCGCGCGCCGCCTATCCGATGTTCTGGGAAGTCGAGGTTTGAGCCCGCCCGGTGGCGACGCAGCCCTGCGTGCCCGCGCCGCGCGCGTGGTGCCCGGCGGCATGTGGGGGCATTTGGACACCCGCAGGCTGCCGGCCGGCTACCCGCAATTCTTCACCCGCGCCGAGGGCGGCCATATCTGGGATGCGAATGGACAGCGCTATGTTGACCTGATGTGCTCCTGGGGGCCCATCGTGCTCGGCCATCACAACCCGGTCGTGGACGCGGCCGTGGCGCGCCAGACGGCCTTGGGCGATTGCCTCAATGGCCCGGCGCCGGTGATGGTGGAACTCTGCGAGACGCTGGTCGAGCGCGTGGCGCATGCCGATTGGGCGATGCTGCAAAAGAATGGCGGTGATGCCACCACCGCCTGCGTCACCATCGCCCGCGCCGCCACCGGCCGGAACACGGTGCTGATCGCCCAGGGCTCCTATCACGGCGCCCTGCCCTGGTGCACGCCGGTGCCCGCCGGCACCACGGCGGAGGATAGGGCAAACCAGGGCCGCTTCATCTACAATGATCTGGCCAGCCTGCAGGCCGCCGCCGATGCCACCGGCAGTGATCTGGCGGCGGTGATCATCACCGGCTTCCGGCATGATAATGTGGTGGACCAGGAGATGCCCTCGCTGGCCTTCGCTCAAGGGGCGCGGGCGCTATGCGACAGGCTGGGCGCCGCGCTGATCATCGATGACGTGCGAGCGGGCTTTCGGCTGCATCGCGGCTGTTCCTGGGAGCGGCTGGGGGTGCAGCCTGACCTCTCGGCGTGGAGCAAGGCCATTGCCAATGGCCATCCACTGGCCGCGGTGTTGGGGCGCGACAGCCTGCGTGAGGCGGCGGCGCGGGTTTTCATCACCGGCAGCTTTTGGTGCGGCGCCGTGCCCATGGCGGCGGCGGTGGCCACATTGGCCGAGATGGATCGTATCGGCCTGCCGGATTACTTGGAGGAACTGGGCAGCTATCTGCGCGCCGGCATGGCCAATCTGGCGCAGCGGCATGGGGTTGGGCTGCGGCAATCCGGGCCGGTGGCCATGCCTTTATGGCTGTTCGACGACGATCCAGGTTTCGAGAAAGGTGGCGCATTTTGTCGAGCAACGCTGGAACACGGCGCCTATTTGCACCCCCGGCACAACATGTTCCTCAACGCAGCCCATACGCAGGTCGACATGGATGCGGTATTAGCGGCCGCTGAGGCGGGTTTTCGCGCTGTCGGGGCGGCCTGAGGCCGCGCCGGCCCTAACCTGCCCATAGCCAGGCTGGTTGTGCACGATTTAAAATTCTGTTTTCCGTAGGAAATCCTCACAGCTTGAAGAATTTCCTTATGCGAGCTTGGCCTAGCGCTCTGCTGCTTCTTTCCCTGTTTATCACCCCCGCGCCTGCTCAGGCGCAGTCGGCCAATACCGCAATCATCGCCGCCCCACTGTCGCTCACCGGTCAGGGCGAGAGGTCTGGCCAAGCCACATTAGAGGGGCTTCGGCTGGCGGTAGAGGAAGCGATGGCCGCCGAACCCGAGCTCCGGGTGAGCATCGAAGCGCTGGACGACCGAAGCGACGATGCCGTGGCCCTCAGCCTGGCCGAAGAGGTGGCCGCAGGCCCAGCGGTGGCCGTCATCGGCCCCGGCTTCAGCACGAGCTCACTGGCCGCCGGCCCCGCCTACGCCGCCGGTGGTCTCGTCTCCCTGCCGGCCACCGCCACCTCCGACGCCATCACCCAGAACGCCACGACGTTCCGCGTCGTATTCAAGAACAGCGACCTGGGCGAGATGCTGGCGTTCTATCTGGCCCGGGTCCTGAACCGCCGCGCGGCCTCAGTTGTCGTGGTGCAGAGCGGTTATGGCGCGACCTTGCAGGAAGGCTTCGTGCGCGCCGCCGAGCGGCTTGGCTTGGATGTCATCCTCCATCCCCTGGCGCGCGATGCCGATGCGGCGGCGCTGGACGCCATCTCGGCGGAGATGCTGGCGGCGCCGGAGCGCGCCGTGGTGCTGCTCACCCTCGGCCCGGAGGGCGCCCGGGTGCTCACCCGGCTGCGCCGCGGCGGGCACAATGGGCCGTTCCTGGGTGGCGATTCCTTCGGTAACGCGTCGTTCGGCCGCCTGCTGGCGGACGAGCCGGAAGAGCGGCGCCGCCCCGGCTATTTCACCGACCAGTTTTACGCTCTGGCGCCTGTCATCCTCGATTCCGCCAATGCCGAAACACTGGCCTTCGCCCGGCGTTTCCGGGCGCGTTTTGGTCAGGAGCCAGTGTGGCAGGCGGTGGCCGGCTATGATGCTGGACGGTTGACCGTGGCCGCCATCCGCCAGGCGCGGGCCGCCGGGCACCACGAGCCAGCGGCGATGCGCGCGGCAGTGTGGCAGTATCTGCAATCGCTGAACGAGCTGGCGCGCGCAGAACCGGGCCTGCTCGGGCCGTTCTGGTTCGATGCCAGCCGGGCGCGTCAGCAGGCCATTCGGGTCGGCCGCTTCCGCGCCCGGAATTTCGAATCGGCGCCGTTGCAAATCGTGGCTGTCAGCAACCCTGATGCCGCGGATGTCGCCAGCGGCGCGGTGTTCGAACTGGGCGAGGGGCGGTTCGGCCGGCTACAACGGGTCGTGCATACCGGGGTCTATATCAACGAGTTGGAGCGAGTTGACACCCTACGCTCAAGCTTTGGCGCCGACTTCTATTTTTGGCTGCGTTTCGCCGGCGAGGCCGGGCCTGGCGCGGCCGACCCGACGGACATCCTGTTCCCCACGATGATCGGCAGCGGCGGCTTCGACCCGGCCCGGCCCTCGGAGCGGCGGGAGAGGGCGGATGGCACCCAATACTGGCTGTGGCGGGTGCAAGGCGAATTTCGCAATGATTTCGACCTGCGCCGTTATCCTTTCGACAGGCAGGAACTGGCGCTGCCCTTCTTCAATGCCCGTGCGGCGAATGACCGTATCGTCTACGTCATCGACCGGGCCGGTCCCGCGGGGCAGGCTGCGGCCGATGATGGCGACCGCCCCGTCGCCTCGCCACAGGCCTTCCGCAACATCACCGAATGGAGTTCGATCGGTGCCAATGAGCGGCGGGAGAATTTGGTCACCGATTCCTTGCTGGGCGATACCGACCGCACGGCGGCGGAGGGCAGGCGGGAATTGTCGGGGTTTCGCCTCTCGGTGGAAGTGCAACGCCAGGCGCTGAATACCCTGGCCAATGTGCTGCTGCCGCTGCTGGTGATGTCGTTAATCACCTTCGCCTCGCTGTTCTTTCCGCCAGCCCAGGTGATGGAGAGGGTGTCGGTGGCAATCACTGGCGCGCTGTCGGGTGCCGTGCTGCTCGATTCCCTGCATAGTCAGCTCGGCAATATTGGCTACACGGTCTTTGCCGAATACGTCTTCTACGCCAATTTCGGCTTGGCGCTGATGTGCATCATCTCAGTGCTTATTACGTTGCGGCTGCGCAGCGACGGGCGTGATGGGGCGGCGCTGGCGGTGGATAGGGCGACGCAGGTGTTCTACTTCCTGGCCGCCAGCGCGGTGACGGTGATGATGATTAACATGGCCACCGGATGAAGCCTCAACGCCGCCGGAACAACCGCCGCAACCAACCGAACAGGCTGCTCCGCCCCGCCAGCTTCTGATGCGCAACATGCGGCCGGCGGGCGGGTGGCGGCAGGGCGCTGGCCACCGTGTGCCGCCTGGCATCGGCGCTCTCCACAAGCCTCGATTCCAGCGCCAGCACCTGGCGCACCGCCTCGGGCGGCTGGTCGCGCAGCATGGCGGCGATCGCATCGGCCGCACCATCCCAGGCCTCGGCCCGGCGCAGCGCATCGACCACACGGACCTGCTGCTCGGCATCCAGCCCAGGGCCGGAGCGCCAGAGCGCCACGGCCTCCAGCCGCCAACTGCGCGCCAGGTCCTGCCGGTTCAGGTCATCGGCGGTCCAGGCCGCCTGGAGCATGGCCTCGGCCGCCTCATGCATGGCGCCGGTCTCCTCCAGCACATGAGCCCAGGCGAGAAACCGGCGCGACAATGGTGGGTGCGCCGCCTCACTGACCAAGCTGCGGAAGGGGGCCGCACCAACGACCCGGGCCGCCGAGGGCCGGGCCTGGCTGATATCGGGCGCGGCATATCCACAGCGCGGGCATTGCTGCAGCCAATGGCCCATGGTGGAGCGCAGCGGCTCGCCTGGGCGCAGGTCCAGGTCGGGCGCCTGTTCGGGCGCGCCGGCACGAAATGTCACCTGCCGGCTTTCGGTGCTGCAAACGGCACAAGTCATCTCTCCTGGGGCGGAGCGATGCGTCGTGCTGCGGGGCTGGGGCGCGGGAATGGCCATGATCGTGACAAAGTTAGTCCCTCATGCGCGAAACCCAAAGGGGGATGTTGAATTGCGACGGCTGGCAGCGGATAAACACTTTATGCCCCGTGGCGACCTCTTTCCCGATATTGCCCCGTTCGAGACCGGCTTTCTGCCGCTGTCGGATGGTCACGTCATGTATTGGGAGCAGGTGGGCAACCCCATGGGTGAGCCCGTGCTCTTCCTCCATGGCGGCCCGGGCGCCGGTGCGGGCGCCGTTCACCGACGGTTTTTTGATCCAGCGCATTGGCGCCTCATCATTTTCGATCAGCGTGGCGCGGGCCGTTCGCGGCCGCTGGGCGAATTGACGGCGAATACCACACCGCATCTCGTGGCCGATATTGAGGTTTTGCGCCATTTCCTCGGCATTTCGAAATGGCTGCTCTTTGGCGGCTCCTGGGGCTCCACACTGGCCCTGGCCTATGCCCAGGCCCATCCCAATCGGGTGGTGGGCTGCGTGCTGCGCGGTGTCTTCCTCGGCCGCGATGCGGAGGTGGACTGGTTTCTCTATGGCCTCAAGCGGGTCTTCCCCGATGCATGGTCGCATTTCGCCGAACACATTCCCGTGTCCGAGCGCGGCGATCTGCTGGCGGCCTATCTCAAACGCCTGACCGACCCTGAGCCCTCAGTGCATCTGCCCGCCGCCCGGGCCTGGAGCGCCTTTGAGGGGTCATGCTCCACGCTGCTGCCCAGCCCCGACACCGTGGCGAGCTTCGCGCAGGACCGCACGGCGCTCGGCCTGGCCCGGATCGAGGCGCATTACTTTGCCCACAAGCTCTTCCTGCGCGAGGGCGGGCTGCTCGCGGGCATGGCGGCGGTGGCGCATATTCCGGCCGAGATCATCCAGGGCCGCTATGACATGGTCTGCCCCGCCGAGACCGCCTTTGACCTCTCCGCCGCCTGGCCGCGGGCGCGGCTGACGGTGGTGCCCGATGCTGGGCATTCGGCACTGGAGCCGGGCATTCGCACCGCGTTGGTGGCCGCGGTGGAGCGGTTCCGCCGGCGTTGACCAAAGCGGCTTCGAACAAGGCGCTGGAGATGCTGGCGCAGGCCGGCATCGCGGCGCGCGTGGTGGAGCATCATGCCGTCTTCACCGTGGCCGAATCGGCGGTGCTGCGGGGCGATCTGCCCGGGCTGCATTGCAAAAACCTGTTTTTGCGCGCGGCAAAGGGCGAGGGTTTTTTCCTTGCCACGCTGAAGGAGGACCGGATGGTCTCGGTCAATGCCCTGGCGCGGGCGGCGGGTTGGCCCAAGGTGACCATGGCCTCTGCCGAGGAACTGGTCGCGGTGCTGGGCGTAACCCCGGGTTCGGTCACGCCGCTGGGCCTGGTGAATGCGGCGCCGGGGCAGGTGCAATTCGCCCTCGATGCCGCGATCGCCGAGGGGCCGGAGCCGCTCTGGTGCCACCCGCTGCGCAACACCGCCTCCGTCGCGGTCGACCCGCGGGCATTGCGAGGCTTTCTGGAAGCGCTCGGCCACCCTGTGGCGGTGGTGGCGCTGTGACGCGCATCCTGGTCGATGCCGATGCCTGCCCGGTGCGGGAGGAGATCATCAGGGTGGCCGCACGGCTGCGCTGCGAGGTGGTGCTGGTCTCCAACGGCTCACGCCCCATCCGGCCACCGGAGGAGGGCTTTGTCCGTCAGGTGATCGTGGCCGAGGGGGCCGATGCCGCCGATGACTGGATCGTGGAGCAGGCCAGCCCGGCCGATGTCATCACCACCGCCGATATCCCGCTCGCCGCTCGCGCCTTGGAGAAGGGCGCCCGGGCCCTCTCCTTCAAGGGCCATGACTGGACGGCGCAAAATATTGGCAGCGCGCTGGCAGGGCGTGAAATCGCCCGTCACATGCGCGAGACGGAACTCACCCGCGGCGGCCCGACCCATGGCCCCAGCGCCATGGCGATGGCCGATCGATCACGTTTTCTGGATGCACTGGACCGCGCGGTCCATGCCGCGCGCCGAGGGCCGGAAAAACCGGTATTCCGCGTCCCACCTGGCGGGTTCTGAAACCCGTTGCGGGCTGCTAGACTAAGCCCATGAACCGACGCCATCTCCTGCTGCTGCCGCCGCTGGGCGTGCTGGCCGCCTGCGCCGCCAGCCCTCCCCCCATGCCCGAGGGGCCCGGGATCAGCTATACCTACCTGCCGAAACTGCGGCTGAATGTGGCCAGCATCGATATCGACGAGACCCGCCCCAATGCCGGGCCCACCGATGTCGGGCGCAGCCTGCAGCCAAGTGCGGCGGAGGCGGTGCAGATCATGGGCCGGGACCGTCTGGCGGCCTTTGGCACCCAGCACGCCGCGCGATTCATCACCGTGCGGGCTGCAATTCTGCGCGAGCGCCTGCCCGGCCAGACCGGCCTGTTTGCCCCCGACCCGGGCGAGCGGCTCAGCTGCACTCTGACCTGTCGTCTCGAGATTCGCGGCGCGAATGACCTGCGCCTGGGCTTCGCCGAGGCAACGGTGAGCCGCACCGCGCCCAGCGAAAGCAATCTCGCCGCCCGCGAGCGCACCGCCACGAGCCTGCTGCGCCGCGCCACCTTCGACCTCAACACTGAATTTGAATTCCAGATGCGCCGGGCCCTACGCGATTGGCTGGTAGAGGGCGAGCGCGCCGCCCCACCGCCACCGGGCGGAGTGATGCGGGAGAGCCTCTGAACCCCGGGCCATTGACCCGGATCAAGGCAGACCAGCAGCCCGGCCCCTAGCATGGCGGCCAGATGGAGGGTCGGGCATGCCTGCGAATATCCTGGAGCAAAGGCGGGTAGCGCTCGAGGAGGAATTCTTCCTGCGCTATAATGAGACGCTGCGGCAGCGCCTGATCGCGGCGGATGCCGCCGCCATGCAGCATGCCGCCCTGGCTGAAGCGTCAGGCATTCGTGATGAGGCGAAGCTTGCCCTGCTCGATCAACTCGGGCTGAATGCCGGGACGGTGGCGGCGCTGACCTTGGCGCCCCTTGTGCTGGTGGCTTGGGCGGATGGCGCGGTCTCCGCAGCCGAGCGAGAGGCGGTGCTGCGCCATGGAACCGAGGCCGGCATGCCAAGGGGCGGTGCAGGCATGGCCATGCTGGAATCTTGGCTGCAGGCCCCGCCGCCGCCGGCACTGGAAGCCGCGTGGCTGGCCTATGCCGGCGCGCTGGCAGCGCAAATGGCACCCGAGGCCCGGATGGCACTGGCTATTCATCTTCTCGAGAAGGCCCGCGCGGTGGCCCGCGCCTCGGGGGGCCTCCTGGGCCTCTTGGAGCGGATTGCCCCGGAGGAACAGACAGTGCTGGACCGGATGGAGACAGCATTTCGGCCTTAGCCGATCCGTGCTCCACCATGCATATCGGTCGGTGCCGTGATCCGCTCCGGCCGGCCTCAGATCATGTCAAGAAGCATGGTCTTTGCCATGAAGCCCGCCAGGGCAGCGGCGGCCACCGCGCCACCGGTACCAAGGCGGCCATGCGCGGCGGAGAAGATCGCCCCCGCGGCAATAATGCCCCAGCCCAGCGGCGAAGCGTATTGCAGGGCTTCGAGAATGTTGTGCATGACAAATCCTTTCTTAATTGTCATGACATTAACGACATTTTTTGGTCATGCCAAGCCAATTCAGCCGACAAGTCGGGTCTTTGCCGTTCCATCAGGGGCAAAATTCCCATCCGCCAACCAAGCCTCAATTCGCGCCTGTAGCGCCGGCCATTCCGCTGCCAATATGCTGAACCATGCGGTGGAACGGCTGCGGCCCTTAATCACCAGCAGGTCACGCAGCGTGCCCTCATAGGTGAAGCCCAACCGGCCGGCCGCGCGGATGCTGGGTGCGTTCAGCGCATTGCATTTCCAGGTCAGGCGGCGGTAGCCCAAATCTTCCATGGCGTGGCGCATAAGAAGGAACATCGCCTCCGTTGCCGCGCGGGTGCGCTGCATGCGCGGGCTGAACCATATGTTGCCGATCTCGATATGAGCGTGGGCGGGGTGGATTTCCATCAAGGTCAGCCAGCCATCGGCGGTGCCATTACGATGTGGGCGAATGGCCCAGGCCAGCGGGTCATGGGTCGCGGCAAAATTGCCCACGAAGGCGCGCATGGCGGCGGCATCGGCGAAGGGGCCATAGCCGAGATAGGGCCAGGAACTGCCATCACGGTCCGATTGCGCGGCGGCGAAGAGCTCTGCGGCGTGGCGGACATGCAGCGGCTCCAGGTCCACGCTGCGGCCCTTATGGGGCACGCGGGCGGGGATGGGGCGCGGCGTGGTGTCCACCAGCTGGCCCACAGGGGGATTGGTATTGGGGTCGGACGGGGGCGGGTGATGCAGCATGGCATGATGGTGCGGCGCGCCCCGCCGGCGCACAACCCTGCCCTGCCGGATGACAAACTTGCGCAGCGCACCGCGCCGCAGCATACCGGGGAGCATGAGCGACACAGCCACCGCCAAAGCCCTCGCCGCCTTCTACCAGGAAGACGTGACCTGGGTGCACCATTGGAACGACACCCTGTTCAGCTTTCGCTGCACGCGCGACCCGGCGCTGCGCTTCGTGGCCGGGCAGTTCGCCATGATCGGCCTGATGGTCGAGGGCAAGCCGCTCACGCGGGCTTATTCCATGGTCTCGCCCCCCTGGGATGAGGGTTTGGAATTCCTCTCCATCAAGGTGCAAAACGGCCCGCTGACCTCGCGACTGCAGCATATCCAGGTTGGTGAGAAGGTGTTGATCGGCCGCAAGCCGGTGGGCACGCTGGTGGTGGAGAATCTGCTGCCGGGCCGCAACCTTTGGATGCTGGCCACCGGCACCGGCCTCGCCCCCTTCATGAGCCTGATCCGCGACCCCGATACCTACGAAAAATTCGACCGCGTGGTGGTGGCCCATACCGTGCGACAGGTCAGCGAATTGGCCTATCGGCAATGCATCACCGAGGATCTTCCCGCCCATGAGTTGCTGGGCGAATGGGCGAGCGAAAAACTGGTCTATGCCCCCTCGGTAACGCGCGAGGCCTTCCCCGTGCAGGGCCGCATCACCACCCGCATCGCGAGCGGAGGGGTCTATGCCGAAACCGGCCTCGCACCGCTGGACCCGGCGCTGGACCGGGTGATGATGTGCGGCTCAGAGGCCTTCAACGCCGATACCGAGGCCCTGGTGCAGACACTGGGTTTTGTTGAGGGCACCAACAACCAGCCTGGCACCTATGTGCTGGAGAAGGCCTTCGTCACGAAGTAGGCTTGGCCTTCTCGGCACCAAAACCCGCCACCAATTCCCGAATGCGTGCCGGGTCGGATTGCTCCATGACCCGGCGCGCGAAACGGGCACAATCGTCGATATCGAGCGCCCGGATCGCCTGCTTCACCCTTGGGATTGCGCTGGCGTTCATCGAGAGGCTGCGCAGGCCCAGGCCCAGCAGCAGCGGCACCAGCCTGGGGTTGCCCGCCATCTCGCCGCAGACGCTGACCTGCATGCGCATCCGCAGCGCCGCCTCGGTGGCGAATTGCACCAGGCGGAGCACGGCGGGGTGCAGCGGGTCATAGAGATGCGCCACATCGGTCTCCGCCCGATCCACCGCCAGGGTGTACATGGCGAGGTCATTGGTGCCGATGGCGAAGAAATCAGCCTCCAGCGCAATCGCATCGGCGGCCAGGGCAGCGCCCGGGGTTTCGATCATGGCCCCCAGCGGCGGTAGTTTTTCCGGCAGCGCCTCGCCCCGCCGACGCAGCCTTCGCGCCACGCGCTCGTAAATTTCCCGCGCCTGGGCCACCTCCTCGGGGATGGTGATCATCGGCAGCATGACCCGCACCGGCCCGCGGGCGGAAACCCGCAGGATTGCGGCGAATTGCTCCTCCAGCAGTTCTGGCCTCTTGAGCAGCAAGCGGATGCCGCGCAGGCCCAGCGCCGGGTTGGGGCCGGTATGCGCCGGCACGCCCTGCCCCAGCGCCTCCATATCCTTCTCGCCGCCCCAATCCAACACGCGGATGGTGACGGCATCGCCAGCCATGGCCTCGACGATGCTGCGATAGGCGTCGAATTGCGCGTCCTCATCGGGCAATTCAGGCCGATTCATGAAGAGGAATTCCGAGCGCAGCAGGCCAATGCCCTGGGCGCCGGCCTGGGCAATCAGCGGCAATTCGGCGGGAATTTCCAGATTGGCCTGCAATTCCACCACTTCGCCATCGGTGGTCTCTGCGGGCAGGCGCCGCAGCTTGCCCAGCTTGGTGCGCTCCCGCGCATAGCCGGCCAGGCCCTCGCGGGCTGCCACCAGCGCGGCTTCGCCAGGGTGCAGCACCACCTTCCCGGTGCCGCCATCCAGCACTGCCTGGTCACCCCGGCTGGCCGCCTCGGTCAAGCCATGGCAGCCGAGCACGGCGGGAATGCCCAGCGCGCGCAGCATGATGGCGGTATGGCCATCGGCCCCACCCTCCTCCGTCGCCACACCGGCGATCCGCGCCGGGTCGAGCAGGGCGGCATCGGCCGGGGTAATTTCTTCGGCGATCAGGATCGCCCCCTGCGGCACGTCCTTCAGCGAGCGAAAGGGCGTGGCGGTGAGGGTGCGGATCAGCCGGCGTCCGATCTCGCGCACTTCGCCAGCGCGGCGCAGCAGGCCGGCCTTGTCGTCATCGCGGGTCGCCAGGATGAGGGCGGCGATCTCCTCCGCCTCGTCCAGCACCGCGGTTTCGGCGCCCAGCCCGGCATCGCCGATGCGTTTGCGCGCGCCGCGCAGCAGGCGGGAATTGCCCAGCATGAGGATATAGGCGTCGAGCAACGGCGCGAGTTCCTCCTGCGCCTCCTCAGGCAGAATATTCAGCCGGGTCTTGAGCTTGGTGACCTGTTTGCGCGCGGTGGCGGCGGCCTGGTTCAGCTTTTCGCGCTCAGCCTCGACCTCGGCCGGGGTGATGACGCGCCGAGGCACATCGGTTGCCACCTCGCTGGTGTCATGAATTGGCCCAATGGCGATGCCCGGCGAGACGGCGATGCCGCGAAAAACCGCTTCCTTGGTGGGTTTCTTGCTGCGCGGCTTAGGCTCAGTCTTCATTGAAGCCGGCCTCGACTAGGCCGGCTACGGCTTCGAGCGCCTCTTTCGCATCCCAGCCCTCGGCCGTGATCTCGATGGAACTGCCCTGGCCTGCACCCAGCATCATCAGACCCATGATGGAACACGCCGGCACCACCTGGCCATCACGCAGCACATGCATGCAGGCGGAGTAGCGCTCGGCCACCGCCACCAGCTTGGCAGCGGCACGGGCATGCAGGCCGCGGGAATTGCTGATCAGCACATGGCGACGCAGCACATGCGCGCCGTTCCCCGGCTCGGGGCAGCCGCAATCCGTATCCTGGGTCGAGGTGATCGCCGGCTGTTGGTCCATCAACGCGTTCCCTTCTGAGCCTGGCCCGGCGGGTCATTGCCCGCGGTGATATATTTCCGCCCCGCCTGGGCGGCGTGGTCAACCGCCTCCATCAGGGGCTCGCTGCCGCGGATCTTAGCCAGCTTCACCAACATAGGCAGATTGACGCCGGCAATCACCTTCACCTTTCCGTTGGATAGGGAGAGGGCGAGGTTGGAGGGCGTGCCGCCCAGAATATCGGTCAGCAGCACCACCCCATCGCCCTGGTCCACCGCGCCGATACTCTCACGAATATCGCTGCGCCGGCCTTCCATATCGTCCTCCGGACCGATGCAAACAGTGGCGACGGCCCGCTGCGGGCCCACCACATGCTCCATGGCCAGGCGCAGTTCCTCAGCCAAGCGGCCATGGGTGACGAGGACAAGGCCGATCATCGGGGGCTTCTGGCGGTATGGGTCATTCAACAGTCGTCATATGGGGGTCACAGGGGGCAATATCGGGCGGCGCGGCCGGGGGGCCGTTCTCAGCGTGCGGCGTGTTAGACCCGCGCGCGATCTCGGGCAATTCCCGGTGAGCCAACTCCACCCGCCATCCATGCATCGAAGATGTCTCGGCCAGATGGGCCGCGAGTTTCTCCGCCACGAACACCGAGCGATGCCGCCCGCCGGTGCAACCCAGCGCTATCGTGAGATATTTTTTCCCCTCAGCCACATAGCGCGGCAGCAGCGGGTCCAGCAGCGCCGTCAAATTCTGCCAAAATACAGGGAAGGCCTGATCCTCGGCGACATATTCGGCCACCCCAGGGTCACGGCCGGTGAGTGGCTTAAGCGCTGGCACATAATGCGGGTTGCGCAGGAAGCGCATGTCGAACACCAAATCAGCCTCGCGCGGCAGGCCCTTGGGAAAGCCAAAGCTCTGCACCGTGATGGAGAGGCCCGGTGCGCCCTCAGGGCGGAATCGCGCCTCCATGCGGCGGCGCAGTTCGGGCAGCGGCACATCGGTGGTATCAACCAGCAAATCCGCCGCCTCGCGCAGCGGCGCCATCAGAAGCGTCTCGCGCGCAATGCCATCCTGCACCCTGGTGCCGAAGGGGCCGCCAGGGGCAAGAGGATGGCGGCGGCGGGTCTCGGTGTAGCGGCGCAGCAGCACCGCATCTTCGGCGGTGGCAAATAGCAGCGTGGGCGCGAGATCGGGCCGCAGGCGCAGCCTTTCCAAAATTTTCAGCAGCGCCGGCGGGTCAAACCCGCGCGAGCGTGTATCCACCCCCACGGCAATCGGCAGGTCGCCATCGCCGAGCAGCGCCTCCAGCACCGCGAGCGGCGGGTTATCCACCGTCTCGAAGGACAGGTCTTCCAGCATATTGAGGATGGAGGCGCGCCCCGCACCCGACAGCCCGGTAATGATCACCACCGGCCGGGTCATGGCGCGAAGGCGCCCGCACGCTGGCGCAGCCCACCCTGCACCGCGCGCAGCGCCCAGGAGAGTTTTTCCGGCGCTGCGACATCGGCGGCATCAAGCGGAAATTCAGGCACATCGCGGCCCAGCGCCTGCCAGAACGAGGGCTGGGGCAGCCGGGCAATGGTCGAGGCCGGCCGCAGTCGCGCGGCGAGGGCCAAGCGGGCGGCCCCCGCAGCCAGCCCCTCGAAGACACCCAGGCCACGGATTTCCAGCATCCCCAACAATTCCGCCGGTGCCGCCGCCATCAGGCCATCATCCGTGGCCGCGATGCTCACCTGATCGTCGGCAACAAGGCCCCAGCCGCGCTCCATCATGCGCAGCGCCAGGGAGGATTTGCCCGATCCCGGCACACCCAGCAGCAGAACGCCCGCGCCCCCGAGGGAGATGCAGGACGCATGAAGAAGCATGGGATCAATTCCGGACGGGGGGTCATTCCGAAAAGCTTTATGGCGGAAATGTGCTCAAGGCGAAAGTGTGGTCCTGCAGCCTTGGCGAGAGGCGCCTGTGCAGGCATGCAGCAGCGCCATGAGCCTCACCCACACCAGCATCGCAGCCGCCCATGCCCGGATCGCCGGCGATATCCGCCGCACCCCCATCCTGTGGCTCGAGGATGGGCTCTGCCTAAAGCTCGAACAATTGCAGCGCGGCGGCAGTTTCAAGGCGCGTGGCGCCTTCAACCGGCTGCGTCAGGCCGGGGACCTCTCGGCCGGCGTGGTCGCGGCCTCTGGCGGCAATCACGGGGTGGCGGTGGCCTTGGCTGCGCGCGCGCTGGGGGTTCAGGCGACAATCTTCGTCCCCGAGGTCAGCAGCCCGGCCAAACAGGCGCGCATTGCGGCGCTGGGTGCGCGGCTGGTGGTGGGCGGCGCGGGCTATGCCGATGCGCTTGCAGCCTCGCAGCGCCATGTCGCAGAGACCGGCGCGCTTGCCGTGCATGCCTATGACCAGCCGGAGATTCTGGCGGGGCAGGGCACAGTGGCGCTGGAATGGCAGGAGCAGGCGCCTGACCTGACCCATGTGCTGGTCGCGGTGGGCGGCGGCGGGCTGATCGGCGGCATGGCGGCCTGGTATGCCAGCAGCACGACGCAGGTGGTGGCAGTGGAGCCCGAGACCAGTTGTGCCCTGCATGCAGCGCTGGCCGCCGGGCAGCCGGTGGATGTGCCGGTCAGCGGCCTCGCGGCCGATAGCCTGGGGGCGCGCCAGGTGGGCGGGCTGATGTTCCCCATCGCTCAAACCCATATCGCGCAATCCGTGCTGGTCAGTGACGCTGCCATCAGCGAGGCGCAGCGCTGGCTCTGGGCGGAATGCGCGGTACTGGCCGAGCCCGGCGGTGCCGCGGCCCTGGCCGCATTGCGCAGCGGCGCCTTTGTGCCGCCACCCGGTGCGAGGGTGGGTGTGCTGGTCTGCGGCAGCAATACCGCGCCGGGCAGCGTGGCCTGACCGCGCCCCCCATCCGCTTCGCCGCCGCGACTTTCATCGCCGCTGCAACCCTCGCCTTTGCCGGCGTTTGGATGAGCACGCCGTTGGCGGCGGTGCTATTGACCGAAGCTGGAGCCTCGCCGGCGCTGGTCGGGCTTTATGCCGCCTCGGTCTGGGTGGCGGCGCTGCTCACCGCGCCGGGCACGCCCTGGTTCGCCGGGCGCATCGGTGGCGCGCTGCGGCTGCATCAGGCGGCAGGGCTGGTGTCCTGCGTGGCGCTGCTGGCGTTGGCGCTGGATCCGCCCTTCTGGCTCTGGTTCATCATTGGCCCATTGTTGGGCGCTGCCTCCTGCCTGACCTGGACCACGGCCGATGCAATGGCCGGCGCCATGGCGCAGCCGGGGCAGGAGGGGCGGTTCCTGGGCCTCTATCAAACCTTCGTCTCGGCCGCGATTGGTGGCGGACCGGCCATGCTGTGGCTGACCGGCGTGCAGACCGGGGCCTTTGCCGGCTGCGCCGTGCTCATGGGGCTGGGCTTCCTGCTGACGCTGCGCCTGCGCGAGGTGGTGGGCGCCGTGCCGCGCCGCATGCGCATGAGCATCCCGCGGCTGCGGCCGGTGGCGCTGATGATGCTCGCCCCCGCCGGCGCGGCACTGCTCTGCGGCGCGCTGGAGAGCACGGCGGGTGCCGTCTTCCCGGTCCAGGGGCTGACGATGGGGCTGGGGGCGACGGCGGCGGCGTCGATCGTGGTGGCCACGGGCTTTGGCAATATGCTGGCGCAATACCCGGTGGGGCGGGCGGCCGATCGCTTTGGCTCGCATCGCGCGCTGCTGGGCTGCGCCATGGCGGTGGCACTGGGTTCGCTCCTATGGCCCTGGCTGGCGCCGGGCTGGGGAATTTGGCCGGTGCTGGCGGTCTGGGGTGGCGCAGCAGGCTCGATTTACACGCTGGGCATGGTGCGGGCGGTGCAACGTTTTGCCGGCCCGGCGCGCGCCTTGGGCATGGCGGGGCTGAACACCGCCTATCTTCTGGGCGGCGCGGTGGGGGCGCCGCTGGGCGGGTTCTTGCTGGAGGCCGTGCCGGGCTGGGGCCTGCCGGTGGCGCTGGCCGTGCTGGCCTTGGGCGGCGGGCTGGTGCTCAGCCTGGCGGCGCTGCGACGCGGCGGGTGAAGGGGGCAGCGGCGAGGTGGAGTTTTTCCAGGTCCTCGGCCTCGTCAATATCGTGCCATGGGGCGGTGAGATGGATGCGCAGCCCGCCCGCTGCCGCCAGGGTGGCGGTGAGCGTCTCAGCGCAACTCCATGGAATACCCTGAAACAGATGAGGTGCAGGGGCGCGCAGGGCCACCGCGCAATAGCCGCCATCATGCGCGGGGATGAAAGCGGCATCATGGCCGGCCAGCGCGGCAAATGCCTCCTCGAGCAGGGCGGGCGGCAGGTCCGGGCTATCGGTGCCCATCAGCAAGGCCGGGCTGCCCTCGGCGAAGAGGGCCGCGAAGGCCGCGATCATCCGCATGCCCAGATCACCCGGCACCTGCGGGCGCAGGCGCATGGCCGGCGGCAGCAGGCGGGCCACCTCCGCCCCGCCATCATCGGGGGCGAAAAACGCTGTAGCCGCCCCCAGCGCGTTGGCCAGCACCGCGCTATCGGCCAGGAAGGCTTCGGCATATTCGGCCGCCCGGGCCGCACCCAAACTGGCGGCCAGCCGGGTTTTGGCATAGCCAGGGCGCGGCGCCTTGCACATGAGCCCGACCACGCGCATCTAAACCACCCCACCAGACCGCGACCTCCAAACCGAAGGCCACGCATGTCCCGCAAACCTCACCTGAAGAATGGCATTCTGCAAGCCGATCTCTGCATCATCGGCGCCGGCTCCGGCGGGCTGAGTGTGGCTGCGGGGGCGGCCCAGATGGGTGCGGCCGTGGTGCTGATCGAAAAACACCTCATGGGCGGCGATTGCCTCAATACCGGCTGCGTGCCGAGCAAGGCGCTGCTCGCCGCTGCCCATGCTGCCCAGGCGCAGCGCAGTGGCGGTCGTTTCGGCGTGGCCCCGGTGGAGCCGCGGGTCGATATCACCCAGGTGATGGCGCATGTGCATGGCGTGGTCGGTGCCATCGCGCCGCATGACAGTGTGGCGCGCTTTGAGGGGCTGGGCTGCACCATCATTCAGGCCCCGGCGCGCTTCACTGGCCCTGGCGAGGTGGAGGCGGGCGGCCAGCGCATTGCAGCACGGCGCTTTATCATCGCCACTGGCTCGCGCGCGGCTTTGCCGCCCATTCCCGGCCTGGCGGCGACGCCCCATCTCACCAATGAGACGCTGTTCGGCTTGCGCGAATTGCCACGCCATCTCGCGGTGATCGGTGGCGGGCCGATCGGCCTGGAAATGGCCCAGGCGTTTCGCCGGCTCGGCAGCCAGGTGACCGTGCTGGAACGCGCCACGATCCTGCCCAAAGACGAGCCCGAGGCTGTGGCCGTACTTCGCGCAGCCCTGGCGGCCGAGGGTGTGCGGATCATCGAAGGGGCGGCGATCACCCGCGTCGATCCAGGCTGCATTGCACTCGCCGATGGAACGCTCGAGCCCAGCCATATCCTGGTCGCCGCCGGGCGGCAGGCCGTAGTGGATGGGCTGGGGCTGGACGCTGCAGGCATTGCCTTCACGCCACAGGGCATCACGGTGGATGCGGCCCTGCGCACCACCAACCCGCGCACCTTCGCCATTGGCGACTGCGCGGGCGGGCCGCAATTCACCCATATCGCCGGCGCGCATGCCGGGGTGGTGATCCGCCGCGCGCTGTTCGGCCTGCCGGCGAAGATGGATTATCGTGCCCTGCCCTGGGTGACCTATACCGACCCGGAACTGGCCCATGCCGGCCTGACCGAGGCACAGGCGCCGGGCTGCAAAACCCTTCTCCAGCCTTTCTCGGGCAATGACCGTGCCCAGGCCGAAGGCGAGACTGAAGGGCTGATCAAGCTGGTGCTCAGCCCCCGCGGGGTCATCCTGGGCGCCACGATCATCGGCCCGGGTGCCGGCGAGATGATCAGCCTCTGGGGCCTGGCCATCCAGCAGCGGATGAAGATCGGCGCCATCGCCGGTGTAACCTTCCCCTACCCCACCTTGGCCGAAATCGGCCGAAGGGCTGCGGGGGCATGGTTCACCCCCACGCTGTATGGCGCGAAGACGCGATTTTTCGTCGGCCTCACGCAAAGGTTCCTGCCGTGAAAAAGCTCTGGATCGCCCTCGCCCTGGTGGCGCTGTTGCTGGCGCTACGGTTTTCTGGCCTGGGGGAATGGCTCTCCTTCGACACGCTGGCGCGGCACCGGGTGACGCTTTCGGCATGGGTTTCGGGCCATCCGCTGCTCTCGGCGGGGGGGTTCGTGGCCATCTACACGGTGGTGGCGGCCCTCGCTTTGCCGGGTGCGGTGTGGCTGACGCTGGGCGGGGGGTTTCTATTCGGCGCGGCGCTGGGCACGGCGCTGACCGTGTTAGGCGCCACCATGGGCGCCACGCTGCTCTTCCTCTTCGCCCAGCGTGTCTTCGGCGCCGATGCGCTGCAAAAACTGGGGCCAAAGGCCGAAGGACTGGCGCGCGGCATCCAGGCCAATGCCTGGTCCTATTTGCTGGTGCTGCGCTTGGTTCCGCTGTTTCCATTCTTCCTGGTCAACTTGGTGCCAGCGTTTTGTGGCATACGGCCGGCGGTTTTCATCGTGACCACGGGCTTGGGGATCATCCCCGGCACGGCGGTCTTCGCGCTCAGCGGCGCGGGGCTGGGCCGGGTGCTGGATGCGGGCGGCACGCCCAGCCTCTCGGGAATTCTCACGCCTGAGATCATCGCCGCCCTTTGCGGCTTGGCGGCGCTGTCGCTGCTGGCCATTCCGCTGAAGAAGCGGTTCAGCGTTTCCGGTTGACGAAGGCCGCCATCATCTCGCGCGGTTCATTGGTGTTCCAACTGGCGGCGAAGGCGGGGATGCCGGCGGCAATCGCCTGGGACAGCGGCAGATCCTCCCACTGGCGGATCAAGGCCTTCTGATTGCGGATCGCCTCCGGCCCGGCATGGGCGATCAACTCGCACCATTCGAGACAGGCCGCCTCCAGCGCGTCGGGCGCCACCACGCGCTCACAAAAACCCCATTGCGCCATGGTGGCGGCGGAAAAAGTCTCGCCCAGCAGCAAGAGCCGGCGGGTGCGGCCCCAGCCGATCAGGCCCGGCAGCAGAGCGGCCTCCACCACTGAGGGGATGCCAACACGCACCTCCGGCATACCGAATTGCGCGGTATCGGCGGCAATGCGCAGGTCACAGGCTGCGGCAATCTCCAGCCCCGCACCCAGGCACCAGCCATTGATCCGGGCAATCACCGGCACCGGGCAATCGCGAATGGCGGCACAGGCGGCGTGCACCCGCTCGATGAAGCCCTGGCCCTGGGCAGGGGTTTCCACCCGCGCCATTTCGGTGATGTCAGCACCACCGATGAAGGCACGCGCGCCCTCGCCGGTCAGCACCACCGCGCGGGCCGAGGCCGGGACGGCGGCAAAGGCCTCGGCCAGCGCCAGCAGCAGGCCGCTGCCCAGCGTATTCAGCTTGCGGTCATGCGCCACCGTGATGCGGGCGAAGGGGCCGGAGAAATCGGTGCTGATCAATGCATCACATCCCCACCATGGAGTGAGGGCGCGGCATCGGCATCATTGGCGCCGCCAATTCTCCCTGCAGTTGGCTCATGCCCAGATCTCCCTCATGGCCTTGATATATCCCTCGCGGATATGGCGAGCATGGATGTGCTGGCCGCTTTCCACCAGCACCCTGCCGGCCACCGCCACGCTCTTCACCACGCCACGGCCGGGGCCGAAGACCCAGGCATCGAGCGCCGCATCACCCGAGAGGCCGAGCAGGTCAGGGTTGGTGGTGTCCAATTCCACCCAGTCGCAGCGCAGGCCAGGGGCGAGGCCGCCAATCGCCGCACCCGAGGCCTGGGCACCGCCGGCCAGGGCGGCGTCGAAGAGTAGGCGCCCTGGGTGGGGCGAGGCCTCCGAGGTTGCCACGGCGCGGGCTTCCAGCTTCAGTCGCTGACTGGTCTCGAGTTGGCGCAGCTCCTGCGCCGGATCGAGGCAGACCTGGCTGTCGCTGCCAATGCCAAGCCGCCCCCGCCATTCGGGCAGCCGAAAGATGCCATCGCCCAGCGAGGCCTCGGTCTGCGGGCAAAGCCCGGCCACGGCACCGCTCGCGGCCAACCCCACCACCTCGGCATCATCGAGATGGGTGGAATGAATGAAGACCCAGCGCGGCCCGGCAAAGCCATGGGCCAGCATCCAGGCTGCGGGCCGCTGGCCGGTCGCAGCCTCGCATTCCGCCACTTCACGCTGTTGTTCGGCCAGATGCATGTGGATGGGAAGTGCTGGTTCGGCCGCCATGGCGGCCAGCATCTCGGGCGTGACGGCGCGCAGGGAATGCGGGGCGAAACCCAGCGCCAGTAGCGGGCCGGTGTGGCGGCGCAAATCGGCCATCATGGCCATGTAGACATCCAGATCATTCAGGAAAGGCCGTTGGCCGGGCACCGGGTCGGCGGCAAAAATCCCGCCATGGCGGTAGAGGCTGGGCAAGAGGGTCAGCCCCATGCCGGTGCTGCCGCTGGCGGCGATCTGGCGCAGCCCCATTTCCTCACGCGTGGCGTAGGGCGTGCCATCGGCGCTGTGATGCAGGTAGTGGAATTCGCAAAGATGGGTGTAGCCGCGCTCCAGGCATTCCATCTGCATTTGGGCCGCCACCGCTTCGGCGCGGTCAGGGTTCATCCGGGCAACGACGGCGTACATCGCCTCCCGCCAGGTCCAGAAACTGTCGCGCGTGGCGCTGCGCCGCTCCGCCCGGCCGGCCATGGCACGCTGGAAGCTGTGACTGTGCAGATTGGGCATGCCGGGCACAACCAGGCCCAAGCGCCGCGCCGCACCGGGTGGCGAGCCGGTATGCAGCGCGGTGATGGTGCCGGCGGCATCGGCCTCGATCCGCACATCGCTTTCCCAGCCCGATGGCAGCAGCGCCTGTTTTGCCCAAAACACGACCATGCGCACCTCCGCCCCTTCTCTAGCCGGCTTATACCCGCCGCGCGATCCATCGAGGGGGCGGTTTTCTCGTCCAGCCAAGCCTATGGCAGAGTGATATGATCAAACGGCAACGCCACCCCCGAGGAGCAACCATGTCCATCGCCACCCAATTCCCTGTCGGCGGCTTCCGCTTCCTGCCCGGCGGGCAGTTTTCCAACGGTGTCGCCGCCGAGCCCGGCTTTGCGTTGCGCCGCGTCCGCTTCCTCACCCCCATGCCGCTGGCCCAGGGGCTGGCCGCAGCCGCGCGTATCATCACCGAAGCGGGGCGGCCGCTGGAGGCGCTAGCGCTCTGCGAGTTGCGCTCCCCGCTGCCGCTGCCGCGCGATGAATTCCTGGCCTTCAATGAGCGCTATCTGGCGGCGCTGCGCGACAATGGCTTCGCCGCTGCAAAACCCTATCCGATCGGCCGCAGCAACCTCGCCCCCGTCCTGTCCCCTCCGGCGGAGGTGGTGCTCTATGCCGTGACCTTCACCATACCGGTATCCGGCGGCGGCGAGGATTTCTTCATCTCCGGCAAGCCCGAAAGCCGCCAGGGCGTGCCCTGGGAGCAGGGAATTGTTGGCGGCGATAATGTCTCCGAGGCGGGCCTATTGGTGAAGGCCGAGTATGTGATGACCGAGTTGCAGGCCCGGATGCGCGAGATCGGCGCCGAACCCGCGCGCATCAGCGGCGCGCAGGCCTATACCATTCACCCTCTGGCCCCGGTTCTGCAAACCGTGTTGGCTGCCGCGCCGATGAACCTGGGCGGGCTGACGCTGGTGCCGGCACATCCGCCGGTCACCGGGCTCGCCTTCGAGGTGGATCTGCGTTCGATCAGCGAGGAGCACATCGCCTAATCCGGCTGCACCCCCGCCATGCGGACAATATCGGCATGGCGGGTGATCTCAGCCTCGAGAAAACGCCGGAAATCCGCCGGTGTCATCGGCATGCCCACCGCGCCGATGGCGGCCTGCGCCGCCACCATCTCGGGCTCGGCCAGGATGCGGTTGACCTCGGCATTGATGCGCGCGACCACGGGCCCCGGCGTGGCAGCAGGTGCGAAAATGCCGTTCCACAGCGAGGCCTGAAAGCCCGGCCAGTTCTCGGCCAGGGTGGGCAGTTCCGGCAACTGCGCCTCGCGCGTCGCACCCGTGGTCGCCAGGCCACGGATCTGCCCGGCCCGGATGAGCGGTGCGAGGGTGAAGACACCATCGAACATCAGCTGGATCTGCCCCGCGATCAGCGCCGTGCGCGCCTCGGCATAATTGCGGAAGGGGATGTGCTGCATCTCAACCCCCATCTGCACCCGCAAGCGCTCGGCGGTCAGATGCAGCGCCGAACCCTGGCCGGAGGAGGCATAGTTCAGCGCGCCGGGATGGGCGCGGGCATGGGCTTGCAATTCGGCCACCGAGCGCACAGGCAGCGCATTGGCCACCGCCAGAGCAAAGGGAAAGCTGTTGATCATGGCCACAGGTGCCAGATCGGCCATCAGGTTGAAGGGGCGGCGGGGCTGTAACGTCTCATTGATCGTCTGATTGGTTGTACCAACAACCATAACGTAGCCATCAGGCGCCGCCTTGGCCACCAGGTCCACGCCCAGGCTTCCCGCCAAGCCAGGGCGGTTCTCCACCACCACGGATTGGCCCAGCGGCCGGGCCAGACGCTCGGCCAACTGCCGCGCCACGGTATCGGTTGAGCCGCCGGGGGAATAGGGCACGATCAGGCGTATCGGGCGCCGTGGCCAGCCATCCTGCGCCAGCGCAGGTGTTGCCAGCAGCAGCGAGAGCGCGTGCCGGCGCCTCACAGCGTCACCATCCGGCCCTCGTGCAGGGATTGTTCGACGAGCGCGGCCAGCCGCACCAGACGGATGCCATCGGCACCCGTGCCCAGCCGCGTGCCGCCATCGGCCAGGTCCATGGCAAAGCCGTCCAACTCATCGCGGTAGAGGTCACAGGCAGGCAGACGTATCTCGCGCTTGCCTGCCGCATTGGTGATGGTCATCGAGAATTCCTCCACCCAGCGCAGCGGCCCGGTGCGCAACCAGCCCGCGGTGCCGAGCACGGTGAGGTCGCTGCCCGAATACGGCGCCTCGCGCGAAGCGCGAAGGCTGACCTGGGCGTCGCTATGCGTGCGCAGCAGCAGGGAGATGGTATCCGCCCCCATATCCCCGCCGGGCGGCGGGAAGGCCAGGCCGCCGACACTGGCGAACTCGCTGCCCACAAGCCTCGGCACCAGATCGAGCAAATGCAGCCCGACATCATAGAGAATGCTGCCGCCGCGCGCCGGGTCCTCGCGCCAGGGTGCGCGTTCGGAGAGCGGTGCGGCGCGTTCGATGGAGAGCGCGCGGATATCGCCAATGGCACCGCCGCGCAGTTCCGTCGCCACCGCATCAAGGAATTTCTCGAAGCGCAGATGCAGACCCAGCCGCAGCATCACCCCGGCATTCTCACAGGCCGTCACCATGGCCGTGGCATCGGCCTCGGTCATTGCCAGCGGCTTCTCGCACAATACGGGCTTGCCGGCAGCGGCCGCGGCCAGCACCGGGGCGCGGTGCGCGTCATTGGGCGACATGACGAAGACGGCATCCACATCGGGGGCTGCCACCATCGCCTCAACACTGTCGTAGATGCGCGCAACCCCGTGCCTTTCGCCGAAGGCCCGGCCCTTTGCAGCATCGCGCGTGACGCCAGCCACCACCTCGGCATATTGCGAACGCCGCGCCGCCGGCACGATGCCATTGCCGGCCAGCGAACCCAGGCCGACCAATCCCCAACGCAATTTTTTCACCACGCCATCCGCTCCTTCGCTGCCGCTCCAGCATGGCGGTTCACCCGCTTCACCGCTAGCTTGCCCAAGGTTTCGGAGAGGCATTGCATGACCACCCCCATTCGCCTGGGTATCATCGGTTTCGGTATCATGGGCGAGCGCCTGCTGCGCGCCGCACTTGAGCATGCAAGGGAATTCGTCACCCCGAGCGGCGTGTGGGATCCATCATCCGGCGCCGCCGCGCGGCTGGCCGGTGTGGCCGGGGCGCCGGCCATGCTGGCTTCGGCCGAGGCGGTGATAGCGGGGTGTGACTGCCTCTATGTCGCAGCACCGCCGGCTGCGCATGTGCCATTGGCAGAGGCGGCGCTGGCCGCCGGCAGATCGGTGTTTTTGGAGAAACCACTGGCAACCGACCTCGCCGCCGCCCGGGCCCTGGTGGCCGCATCAGCCGGCGCGCGGGCGGCGGTGAATTTCCCCATGGCCTCATCGCCGGCGGTGGCGCAGCTTGCCGCCTGGAAGGAAGGGCTCACGCCGCAATCCCTCGCCATAGAGGTCGCCTTCGCCAATTGGCCGCGCGGCTGGCAGCAGGACGCCGCAAGCTGGCTGGCGCGCCGCGCTGAGGGCGGCTTTACCCGCGAGGTGGTGTCGCATTTCCTCTTCCTGACGCGGCGCATGCTGGGGCCGCTGGCGCTACAGGAAGCCTCCGCAAGCTACCCCGATGGCGAAGGCGCGGAGACCGCTATCACAGCGCGACTGACCGCGGGCGGCCTGCCGGTCCACCTTACCGGCGGCGTGGGCGTCACCGCGAAGGACGACCACAATAGCTGGACCCTGAATGGCGCCATCCGCCTGCGCGACTGGTCCTTCGCCGAGCGGCTGGGGGCCGATGGCCTCTGGGCCCAGGCGCCCGGTGCGCTGCCTAATGAGAAAATGCGCCCCATGGTGCTGCGTGGCCAATTGCAGGCGGTGGCGGCAATGACGCGCGGCCAGGCACATCACCTCGCCACGCTGCGCGAAGCGCTGGAGGTTCAGGAGATCGTTGAGGCGATTCTCAGAGCCTGACCCAGGCCACGCGGCTGAGATAGGTCTGCAGAAAGCTGCGAATGCGCGGCTCCGCCGCCTCGGAAAATATCTCTTTCGGGGTGCCGCTCTGCACCACCTGACCATGGTCGAGAAACACCACACGATGGGCCAGCCCGGCCACGAAACCCATCTCATGGCTCACCACCAGCATCGTGGTGCCGCTGGCCGCGAGGTTGCGGATCACGTCAAGCACCTCGGTGGTGAGCTCCGGGTCCAGCGCGGCGGTGGGTTCATCGAAAAGCAGCACCCGCGGCTCCATCGCCAGGCTGCGGGCGATGGCCACGCGCTGCTGCTGGCCACCTGACAGCGCCGCGGGCTTGCGCGCCGCCAGCGCGGCCAGCCCCACCTGAGCCAGTGCCGCCTCGGCCTGTTGTGCCGCTGCCGCCGCCGACATTTTGCGCACCAGGCGCAGCGCGAGCGCGACATTGTCGCGGGCGGAGAGATGCGGCCAAAGATTGAACTGCTGGAACACCATGCCAATGGCACCATCGCCCGGACGCGTGGCGCGGCCTTCCACCTGCACGCTGCCGCCGGCAATCTCGTCCAGCCCCGCAATGCAGCGCAGCAGCGAGGATTTGCCGGAACCCGAAGGGCCGATCACGCCAATCACCTCGCCGGGCATCACGTCGAGGTCGATGCCGCGCAGGATCTCGGTGCTACCCACGCGGCGTTGCAGGCCGCGCAGTTGAAGGATCGGGCTCATGCCGCGAGCGCCCTTTCAATCCGCCGCTCCGCCGCGCGTGCGCCCCAGGCGGTGAGTTCCGCCAGCGCCCAATAGACCAGTGCCAGCACCAGCATGGTCTCGGCGAAGGCGAAGGTGGCGGTGCCCACGCCCTGCACCCGGAAGGTCAACTCGGGCACGGTGATGATAGACAGCACGGCGGTTTCCTTGATGAGGATGACGCAGAGATTGGCCAGCGAGGGCAGCACGCCCAGCGCCATCACCGGCAGCATGATGCGCAGCACCGCCTGGATGCGGGAAAGCCCCAGCATGCGCGCCACCTCCAACTGCCCCGGCGGCACCGCCATAAAGCCGGCGCGAAACACCTCAGAGAAATAGGCGGCGCCATAAACGGAGAGCGCCAGCAGCCCCGCCGACAACGGTGCCAGATCAATGCCGATAAAGGGCCCGCCGAAATAGAGCAAAAAGCACTGCACCAGAAACGGCGTGCCACGCACCGCCTCCACCGCCACAGCCAAAGGCAGAGCCAGCGGCCAGGGCAGGAAAAAGCGTAGCGCGCCGACCACAAAGCCCCCGGCCATGCCCAGCGCAACCGCGGCAATCCAGACCACCAGCGTCACCGGCAGGCCCTGTGCCGTGGCCACCAGGCTATCCTGCAAGGCCTGCATCATGCCGGCCGCCCCCTGGCTAACAGGGAGAGCGAGACATTGATGAGGAGGTAGATCGCCCCGCACAGCGCATAAGAGGGCAAGGGCTCGAAAGTGCTCGATGCCAAGGCCTGGGCGCTGCGGGTGAGTTCCAAAATCCCCACCACCGAGATCAGCGAGGAGGCTTTCACGATCAGGATCGCCTCATTGATAATGGCCGGGCGCATGGCCTGCACGGCAATGGGCAGTTGAATGCGCAGCAAGATCTGCCGGGGCGAAAGCCCCAGCAGCCGCGCCGCCTCCACCCCGCCCTTGGGCACCAGGGCAAAGCCGCCGCGCAGAATTTCACCCATATAGGCGGCACAGCACAGCCCCACCGTGCCCACGGCGGCCACAATGGCCGGCAGGTCTATGCCGATGAAGGGCAGCGCGTAATAGGCGAGCAGCAATTGTACCAGCATTGGTACGCCGCGGAAAAAGCTGATGTAAACCGCCGCCCAAGCGCGCCCGCGCAGGCTCGCCACAGCAATCGGCACTCCCAGCGAGAAGCCGATTGCGATGCCAAGCGCGGAGATCCATATGGTCGCCCAGCTCGCTGCCATCATCGATGGCAGCGCCTCGGCCAGAAAATCCCAGCTCAGGCGTTGGCTTCCACCACACGGGCCGGAACCTCAAAGCTCTGGCCGAACCATTTGGTCTGCAGCGCGGCCAGCCGGCCATCGCTGCGCATGGTGTCGATCACACCATCGATGGCATCGATCAGCGGCGCGGTTTCGGCATCCTTGCGGCCCAGATAGCCGAAATACAGCGATGCACCGAAGGGCGGGTTCACCACCGAAAAGGCGCCGCGACGCTGCTGCGCAACATAGGCGAGGTTCGGCAGCGAATTGGCGACGGCGACGACACGGCCGGCGGCCAGGTCGGCATAGGCCTCGCTGAAGGACTGGTATTCACGCACCTGGGTGGTGAAGTTCATCCGCGCGATATAGGCCTGGAGTTGCGCCAACTGTGCCGTCGCCTGGGCCGAGGCGACGGTCTTGCCGTTGATGTCCTCTGGCTTGCTGATCGTGCTGTCATTGCTGCGCTTGAGCAGCGCGACCGTGGCGTTCGCGATGGGCGCGGTGAAGCGGTAACGCTCCATCCGCGCGCGGGTAATGGTGGCCGGCCCGGCCACAACGTCAAAGCGCCCGGCCTCCAGGCCCGGAAGAACACCCGGCCAGGGCAGGTCCTGGAAGCGAATGCGGAAGCCCAGCACCTCGCTCACCACGGCGAAAAGCTCGCTATTCATACCCACCTGGCGGCCAGCCTCGGTAAAGTCAAAGGGAGCGAAGTGGAGTTCAGTGGCGATCAGCAACTCGCCAGCGCGCCGCGCCTTGTCGAGGTTATTGGCGCGCGCGCCGACAAGCGGCGCAAACACGGCGGCAGCCGCAAGGCCTGCGGCGCGGCGGGTGAGAAGGGGCTGGGTCATCATGCTCTCCTGATGTCTGTCCTGGCGGTTGACCTGTCAGGCCACGTGCATAGTTTGGTCTGTATTGATCAAGGATGCACCATGCCCCACCCAGTCGTCCAGAACGCCTTGCCGGTAATCGATATGGCCGGGGCAGATTTGCCCACGGTTGCGGCTCAAATCCGGGCTGCCTGCACAGGGCCTGGGTTTTTCTATCTGCGCGGGCATGGCGTGGCGCCGGAGGTGATCGCGCAGGCCGCGACGGCGGCCCGGCGATTCTTCCACCAGCCGCCTGAGGTGAAGCAATTGACCCGGGCCAATCTTGTCCATCGTGGCTGGCATGCCGCCGGCGGCGCGGTGATGGAGGGCGCGACCAAGCCTGACCTCAAGGAATTCTTCTCCATCGGCCTGGACCTAGCCGAGGATCATCCCGCCGTGCTGGCCGGTGAAAAACTGCGCGGCCCCAACCAATGGCCGGCGGCGGTGCCCGAATTGCGCCCGGCCATGGAGGCCTATTTCGTCGCCATGGCGCGCTGCGGTGCCAGGCTGCTGGAGGCGGTGGCGCTGAGCCTGGACCTGCCGCAGAATTTCTTCGCACCGCACTACACCCTGCCCCTGCAGCGCACCCAGGCGATTTTCTACCCGCCGCAGCCGCCCGATGACCATGATGGCTTCGGCGTCGCACCGCATACCGATTTCGGCTGCATCACCCTGCTCTGGCAGGATGACAGCGGCGGGCTAGAGGTGCGCGAGCGCAGCACCGGTGAATGGATCCCCGCCCCTCCCCTGCCCGGCACGCTGGTGGTCAATGTGGGGGACCTGCTGGGCCGCTGGAGCAATGACCGCTTCGCCAGCACCCCGCACCGGGTGGTCAACCGCTCGGGGCATGAGCGGTTTTCCATCGCAACCTTCTATGACCCGAATTTTTCCGCCCCCATCGACCCACGGGCGCTGGGGGCGACCGAGCCACTCTACGAACCCACCACCTGCGGCGCGCATATTCTGGGCCGCTTCGCACAGGCTTTTTCCTATCGAAAGGGCGCCTGATGAACCCCCGTCTGCGCAACGCGCCATCCATCCGCAGCCCGCGCGGCCTCACGCTGAACGCGAAACACTGGTCCACCGAGGCGCCGCTGCGCATGCTCATGAACAACCTCGATGATGAGGTAGCCGAAAGGCCGGGCGAGCTTGTGGTCTATGGCGGCATCGGCCGCGCGGCGCGCGACTGGAACTCCTATGACCGCATCGTGGAGACGCTCAAGCGATTGGAGGAAAACCAGACCTTGCTGGTGCAATCCGGCAAGCCAGTGGGTGTTTTCGAAACCCATGCCGATGCGCCGCGGGTACTGATCGCCAATTCCAACCTCGTCCCCGCCTGGGCCAATTGGGAGCATTTTTCCAAGCTCGATCGCCTCGGCCTGATGATGTATGGGCAAATGACGGCGGGTTCATGGATCTATATCGGCACCCAGGGCATCGTTCAGGGCACCTATGAGACCTTTGTCGAGGCCGGACGCCAGCATTTTGGTGGCAATCTGCGTGGCCGCTGGATACTCACCGGGGGCCTGGGCGGCATGGGCGGCGCGCAGCCCTTGGCCGGGGTTTTCGCTGGCGCCTCGGTGCTGGCGGTGGAATGCCAGGCCAGCCGCATCGAAAAACGGCTGGAAACCCGCTACCTTGATTACAAGGCCGATGATCTCGACACCGCGCTAGCGATGATCCGCGGCACCGATCGCCCGATCTCCGTCGGCCTGCTCGGCAATGCCGCAGAGGTCTTCCCCGAACTGGTGCGCCGCGGCGTGGTGCCCGATATCGTCACCGACCAGACCTCAGCGCATGACCCGGTGAATGGCTATCTGCCCGCCGGCTGGAGCGTGGGCGAATGGGAGGCCAAGCGCGAAAGCGACCCCGCCGCCGTGGCCGCCGCCGCCAAAAAATCCATGGTCGTGCATGTCCAGGCCATGCTCGATTTCCAGAAAATGGGCAGCGCCGTGCTCGATTATGGCAATAACATCCGCCAGGTCGCCCGCGATGAGGGGCTGGCCCGCGCCTTCGACTTTCCGGGCTTCGTGCCAGCCTATATCCGCCCACTCTTCTGCCGCGGCATCGGCCCCTTCCGCTGGGCCGCGCTTTCCGGCGACCCGGATGACATTCGCAAGACCGATGACAAGGTGCGCGAATTGATCCCCGATGACGCGCATCTGCACCAATGGCTGGACATGGCCCGCGCCCGTATCGCCTTTCAGGGCCTGCCGGCGCGGATCTGCTGGGTGGGGCTGGGGCAGCGGCACCGCCTGGGCCTTGCCTTCAATGAGATGGTGGCGCGGGGTGAAATTGGCCCCGTGGTGATCGGCCGCGACCATCTCGATAGCGGATCCGTCGCCTCGCCGAACCGCGAGACCGAGGCAATGATGGATGGCTCGGACGCCGTCTCGGACTGGCCGCTGCTCAATGCCCTATTGAACTGCGCATCGGGCGCCACCTGGGTCAGCCTCCATCACGGCGGCGGCGTTGGCATGGGCTATTCGCAGCATTCCGGCATGGTCATCCTGGCCGATGGCACGGCGGATGCCGCCCGGCGGCTCAAACGTGTGCTCTGGAACGACCCCGCCACCGGCGTGATGCGCCACGCCGATGCCGGCTATGACATCGCCCGCGATTGCGCCCGGGAATTCGGCCTTGACCTACCATCTCTGCCCTGAGGCCGCGCCACCGTCTTCGTTTGGCGGTTGCAAACCCCGCGCCGGCCTGCAAGCTGGACCGATGATCCATAACCCAGAGGACATCACGCATGCGTGACGCCATCACCCCGGGCCGGGCCAGCCTCGCCACCCTGCGGGCGGTGGGCGAGGGCAATCGCCTCCAATTGGCGCCGGGCTGGCAGCAGGCCGTACAGGCCAGCCATGCCAGCCTGGCCACGGCGCTGGCCAGCGGCGCACCGCTCTATGGCGTCAACACCGGCTTCGGCAAGCTGGCGCAGACCCGCATCGCGCCTGAGGCCCTGGCCGCGCTGCAACTCAACCTCCTGCGCAGCCATGCCGCGGGGGTGGGCAAGAAACTCGCGCCACGCATCGTTCGCCTCGTGCTGGCGCTCAAGGCGCTGAGCCTGGCCCGCGGCGCCTCCGGCGTGCGGCCTGAGGTGGTAGAGGCGCTGATCCTGCTGCTGAACGAGGATGTGCTGCCCATCATCCCCTCGCGCGGCTCGGTCGGCGCTTCGGGCGATTTGGCGCCGCTGGCCCATATGGCGCTGGTGCTGGTGGGCGAGGGCCGCGCCCTGCTGCGCGGCGTAGAGGTGCCCGCCGCCGAGGCACTGCGCCAAATCAGCCTACCACCGCTGGTGCTGGGGCCGAAGGAGGGCTTGGCGCTGCTCAACGGCACCCAGGTCTCCACCGCCATCGCCCTCGATGCGCTGTTTCGTGGCCGGCGGCTCTTTGCCACCGCGCTGGTCGCCGCCGCACTCGCCACCGAAGGGCTGCGTGGCTCCGACACGCCCTTTGATGCGCGCATCCATGAATTGCGCGGCCAACCAGGGCAAATTCGCGTCGCCGCGGCGTTGCGCGGGCTGATGGCAGGCAGCGCCATTCGGGAAAGCCACCGGGTGGATGACCCGCGGGTACAGGACCCCTATTCCATCCGCTGCACGCCGCAGGTGCTGGGCGCCTGCCTCGATGCCTTCGACCATGCCGCCGCCATCCTGGAGCGCGAGGCGAATGCGGTGACCGACAACCCGCTGGTGGTGGACGGCGAAGTGCTCTCCGGCGGCAATTTCCATGCCGAGCCGGTGGGCTTCGCGGCCGACCACATGGCCCTCGCCCTGGCCGAGACGGGTGCGATCTCCGAGCGCCGGCTGGCGCTGCTGATCGACCCGGCCCTCTCTGGCCTGCCCGCGTTCCTGGTCCGTGAGGGCGGGGTGAATTCGGGCTTCATGATCGCCCAGGTCACCGCAGCCGCGCTGGCGGCGGAAAACCGCCACCTCGCCAACCCCAGAGTGACCGACAGCCTGCCCACCTCCGCCAATCAGGAGGACCATGTCAGCATGGCCACCGGCGCGGCCCTGCGGCTGCGGCCCATGTACCGCAACCTGGCCGATATGCTGGCGATCGAGCTGCTGGCAGCGGCCCAGGCAGTGGATTTTTGTCGGCCGCTGCGCAGTTCGCCCAGGCTGGAGGCGGCGCATGCGCTGGTGCGCAGCGTGGCCGGCTTCTGGGAAAGCGACCGGTTGATGGCCCCCGATATCGCCGCCGTCTCCGCCCTGGTGCGCGCCGGGCGCTTCTCAGCTTTGATCGGAGAATTCTGAATGTATGATTCGGTCTGGCTGAATTGCCACGCCGCCACGATGGCCGATGACCAGTTGGGGGTGATTGAGAATGCGGCCGTGGCTGTCAATGACGGCCGCATCGCCTGGGTGGGAAAGCTGGCCGCACTGCCGCAATCGGCAGCGCAGGAATTCGACTGCGCCGGCGCCTGGCTGCTCCCGGGGCTGATCGATTGCCACACCCATCTGGTCTTCGGCGGCGACCGCGCGGCGGAATTCGAGCAGCGCCTGGGCGGGGCCAGCTATGAGGAGATTGCCCGCGCCGGCGGGGGCATTCTATCCACCCTGCGCGCCACCCGCGCGGCCAGCGAAGCCGCGCTGAAGGCATCCGCCCTGCCCCGCCTAGACGGCCTGCTGGCCGAGGGGGTGACCACCATCGAGATCAAATCCGGCTATGGTCTCGATGCCGCCAATGAGTTGAAGCAACTGCGCGTCGCCCGCGCGCTGGCGACCGAGCGCCGGGTGGATGTGCGAACCACGCTGCTGGCCGCCCATGCCACACCGCCGGAATATGCCGGCCGCCGGGCGGAATATGCCCAGGCCATCGCCGAGCAGATCATTCCGCTGGCGGCCGCCGAAGGGCTGGCCGATGCGGTGGATGCCTTCGCCGATTCCATCGGTTTCACCAATGAGGAAACCGCCTGGGTCTTCGCCGCCGCAAAAGCCGCCGGCCTGCCGGTGAAACTGCACGCCGACCAATTGACCGACCAGGGTGGCGCCGCCTTCGCCGCCGCCCATGGCGCGCTGAGCGCCGACCATCTCGAACGCGCCAACGCGCAGGGTCTGGCCGCCATGGCAGCAGCCGGCACGGTGGCTGTGCTCCTGCCCGGCGCCGCCTTCACCCTGCGCGAGACCGCCCATCCGGATGTGGCGGCGATGCGCCGGCTGGGGGTGCGCATGGCGCTCTCCACCGACATGAACCCCGGCTCCTCCCCGGCCCGCTCCCTTCTGCTCATGCTCAACCTCGGCTGCACCCTCTTCCGCATGACCGTGCCCGAGGCACTGCTGGGCGTAACCCGCCATGCGGCGGCAGCCCTGGGCTTGGCCGACCGTGGCGTATTGGCGCCCGGGCTGCGGGCGGATTTTTCGCTATTTGCCATCAACCGCCCGGCTGATCTTTGTTACTGGATGGGGACCAATCCCTGCCTAGGCCGGGCCATCGCGGGAGAGCCGGCGTGAAGGATCTTCAGGTTTTACAGGGCTTCATGCATGAAAATCTGCCGCTCACCCGGATATGGGGGGTGGAATTGCTGGCGGCCGAGGGTGGCCAGGCCAAGCTGCGCCTGCCTGCCAATGCGGATCTGCTGCGGCCGGGCAATACCATCTCAGGCCCCGTGCTGATGGGCTTGGCGGATATGGCGTTCTGGGCCGCGCTGCTCTCCACCAATGCCGGCCGCGACAACAGCGTGACCAGCAGCATGAATGTGAATTTTCTGGCCCCCGCCGGCCCAGGGCCACTGGTGGCCGAGGCCCGCGTGGTGAAGGCAGGCAAGCGGATGATCTATGGCGATATCTTGATCTTCGCCGAGGGCAGAGAAAAACCGGCCGCGCATATGACAACCCATTGGGTGGTGATTGCCTGAGTTTCATGCCGGGCTTCCAGCACGCCCGGGGCTTTGCTAAAGCCCCGCCAGCCGTAAAGGAACGTAGGTCATGAAACTCACCCGCAAGGTCAAGGAAATCCTCTCCTGGTATGAGAGCGACAATCCCGGCACCAAGGCCAACCTCGCCCGCATTCTGATGACCGGCAAGCTGGGTGGAACGGGCCGCATGGTCATCCTGCCGGTGGATCAGGGTTTTGAGCATGGCCCGGCACGCAGCTTCGCCCCGAACCCCGCGGCCTATGACCCGCACTACCATTTCGAATTGGCGATCGAGGCAGGGCTGAATGCCTATGCCGCCCCCCTCGGGCCAATCGAGGCCGGCGCCGCCAGCTTTGCCGGCTGCATCCCGACCATCCTGAAGGTGAACAGCTCCAACAGCCTCTCCACCACCAAGGACCAGGCGGTGACGGCGACCGTGGCGGATGCCCTGCGCCTGGGCTGCTCGGCCATCGGCTTCACCATCTATCCCGGCAGCGAATACCAGTTCGAGATGATGGAAGAACTGCGTGAAATGGCCGAGGAGGCCAAGAGCGTGGGCCTCGCTGTGGTGGTGTGGAGCTATCCGCGCGGCCCGATGCTGGACAAGGTGGGCGAAACCGCCCTCGATATCGCAGCCTACGCCGCGCATATGGCAGCCCTGATGGGTGCGCATATCATCAAGGTGAAGCCGCCCACCGAGGCCATCTTCCTCGATGCCGCGAAGAAGACCTACCAGTCCCACCCCGTGGAAGTGAAGGACGCCGCCGCCCGCATCGCCCATATCGTCAAGGCCTGCTTCAATGGTCGGCGCCTGGTGGTGTTCTCGGGCGGTGAGGCCAAGGGCGCTGATGCGCTGCTCGGCGAGGTGCGCGCCATTCACGCCGGCGGCGGCAATGGCTCCATCGTTGGCCGCAACGCCTTCCAGCGGCCGAAGGATGAGGCGCTGAAGCTGCTCGCCGACATTATCGACGTCTATAAGACCAAGGCCTGATCCAGGCCGCCGGCGGGGTGAACTACTCCGCCGGCAGCCTTGGCGACCGGGGCTTTTCTACTCGCCCAAGCAGCACCCGGGCCATTTGCCGTACACCCTCCATCTGCTGCCGCAACCACCCGCCGCGAATATAGGCGTCAGGCGCGCTGGGGTCGCCCGTGCGGGGGAAGGCATCACGGCGAAAATCCGCCGTACCAAACACCCAGTCCCAGATGGGCAGCAGCACCGCGTAGTTCTTGCCTGAGGCGCCCACGCTGAGCACGCCATGATGCAGCCGGTGGAAGCGCGGGCTGACCAGCAGCCTCTCTCCCAGCCAACCGAAATGGATGCGCGCATTGGCGTGTGAGAAACTCTCCGCCAGGCGCAGCACCATCAGAATGATGGGAAATTGCCCAGGCGGCACGCCAATCAGCACCGCGAGGCCGGCAAGCCAGGCCGCCGCCAGCACATCATCGAGCACGTGGTTCCGGTCATCAGTCCAGAATGTCATATCCGCCTGGGCGTGATGGATGGAATGCAATGACCACCACCAGCGCCATTCATGCTGAAATCGATGGCGCCAATATTCAAAGAAATCCAGCACCACGACATAGACCGCAAAGGCTAGCAGGGGCGTTTCTCGCAGGCTGGGGAACACATCCTCCAGCGTGGGCGGTATCCAGCCGCTATCGGCCAGCAGCGCCTCCAGCCGCACCTGGGTGGCGGCCAGGAGCACGAAACCCAGCAGCGGCAGCAGCCCGAGGCGGGCCAGCAGCGTATAGACCACATCGGTGCGCACGGCGCGGGCGGATTGCCCTCTCTCCACCGGCCGCCAGGCCTCCAGCGGCCGGCAAATCATATAGACCACCGCCACCTGCAGCAGGCCGAAAAGGAAAAAATCGAGCCAGTCGAAGGCATCCTCGGCCCATTCCATCAGGCCCAGACGATAGAGCGCAGGCTGCACCGCCCCCTCGAAGAGGAGGGTGACAAGCCGCAGATAATGATCCTCAAGAAATTCCATCATGCGCCATGTGGCGGCAGCGGCTTGAAACAGAAGCCCCTGGCCTGCAATCCGCCGATCAGCGCATCAAAAATTTCGGCGAAGGGTTCACGGCGGCTGCGCACGCCCCAATGCATCACCAACACCTCGCCATCCCGTATTTTGTCCAGATTGCGCCGCAGTAGCGTGGAATTGGGGTGGATATCGCTGGAGAGTTCGTCGCCCAGAAAACCATTCGCCGTCCAACCCTGGTGGCGCAGGCCACAGGAGGCAGCCATGCGCCGGGCCTCGGGCGTCACGATGCCGCCCGGCGCGCGCCAGAGCGGTAGCACAACGGCTTCGGGCACCATGGCGCGCAAAGCCTCTATCGGGCGCGCCAGTTCGGCGCAGAGCCCGGCCTGATCAAGCACCTCAGCCCCCTCCCGGCGGCGGGAGACGTAGCGGGTGCGCCCAGGCCCGGCATCACCGGAGAAATACCAGTGCCGCCAGGTATGGCTGGCAAACACATGGCCTTCGGCCGCCCGAGCACGCCAAAAGGCTGCCCAACTGACATCAAGCGTGTGGTCGCCCCTGAAGCTGGGTTCCTGCGCCAGAAACAGGGTCGCGGCGACCTCACGGCGGCGCAGCACCTCCGCCAGTTGCTCCGCCTCGCGCGACCAGCCGGTATCGATGGTAAGGTACAAGGTGCCGCGGCAGTTCTGCGCCAGCGCCGGTGATGCCAGAAGCCCGCCCAGAAGGGCTCGGCGCTGCATCAGCGAAACGTCTCCACCCGCACCGGGATAATGGTCAGGCTGGGCATATCCAGCCCCGCGCGCCGGCTGTTGCGGGTAGGCTGAACGCTGGGCCCGGGGGCCAAGCTGGGGGCCGCACTCACCACCGGTGGCACCGGGCGGTCGGCCGGGGTTTCGCCCTGGCGGGCTTGCAGCGGGCGCGGCAGCGGGCGGCTGCCAGAGGTTGCGCCAGGCATGATCGCGGCAAAATCCGCCCGCATGCCATCACGCCGCGGCATCACGAAGATGCCATGCGGGCTGCGGCCAACCCGGATCTGCTCCAGCGTGCCGGTCCGCGGGTCAAGCACGCCAACCCGGCCCAGCCAG
>Ga0114972_10000222_pt1 | contig 41107 bp, 30 predicted proteins | sample M_140807_EF_Meta_FD_87354 | JGI IMG/M metagenome (GOLD analysis project Ga0114972, IMG submission 87354) | Freshwater microbial communities from Lake Montjoie, Canada to study carbon cycling - M_140807_EF_MetaG | ecosystem: Environmental > Aquatic > Freshwater > Lake | place: Lake Montjoie... | reverse complement strand
GATGGACGGCGTCTTGCGGTGACCGGCGACGCGCCATTTGATATAGAGCAAGAACACCATGACAACGAGCGTCCGCCGTTGGAGGCATCGAGGGGTCGGACTGCTCCTCGGCGCGTACGCCACCCTGCTAGGCGACGGCGCCCGCGCCGACTGGCCCGCGGCCCGGCACGACGCGAAGCGCACCGGCCTCGCGAGCGGCAAGGGCGACCTGACCAAGCCCGATGCGTACTGGAAGTACTTCCTCGGCGGCTCGCTGAGCGGTGCGGGTCTCTTGGTGGCGGACGTCGAGGGAGACGGCAGCAGCGAGCTCGTCCTTGCGAGTGGGGACGGCGTTGCGGCGAAGCGTCCGAAGAACGGGGACGTGGTCTGGTCGAACAACGAGGTCCGTTTCGGCGCCCTCGACGGCCTCGCCGATCTCGACGGTGACGGCGCCCCGGAGCTCGTCGTGCACACCAACGCGCGCGCCTACGTCCTCCGGCTGAGCGACGGCAAGACGTTGTGGGCCGAACCCCTCGGGGAGATGGGCACCCTGAGCGCGGTGCGCGTCGGCGACCTCTCGGGCGATGGACGCGCCGACCTCGTCATCCACGAGTGCGGGTGCTGCTCCATCAACAGCGGCAAGAGCGCCGTCGCCTACCGTTTCGCGGGCAGCGGCGCGTCGCTCGACGCGCCGGCCGTGATGTGGACGCCGCCAACGCAGTTCTGCGGCGGCTCTCAGTCCGCGACGCTCGCCCGCATGCGCGACCCGAAGAAGCTCGACTTCGTCTTCGGCACCGGAGACCATTTGGAGCTGCTCGACGGTGCCACGGGGGCGGTCGTCGCCGCGATGCCCACCTTCGGCGTGGCCGTCCAAGCGAGCCGTTGCACGCCCCTCGACGTCGACGCCGACGGCCGCGAGGAACTCCTTTGCGTGCTCATCGACACGAGCGGGATCCCCAACAACGGGCGACGGGCCTACCTCCTGAAGTACGCGCTGGATCCGGACCCCAAGCTCAAGGTGGTCTGGCAGACGCTCGTCGGAAACGAAGACGGCAACGTCCGCATCCCTGCCTCGTTCCTCGGTGATCTCGACGGCGACGGCTCGCCGGAGCTCGTGCTCGCCGGCAAAAATGCGCAGGGAAATTGGGCCTCGTTCGTGTTCGACGCCAAGAGTGGCACCGCGCGCGCGCGCCTCGACGACAAGGTGCCCGTCGGGATCGCTCCGGTGCTCGAAGGAAACGCGAACGCCCTTCTGCTCGCGGAGGGAAGCGCCCTCTCCGCCTGGCAAATGAAGAGCGACGGCTCGGTGGTCCCGCGCTGGGTCCTCGGAGCGCACACCGTGCCCGGCACGATCGATTTCGAGGCGGGCCAACGAAGCTCGATCGCAACCCGCCTGCTGACGCTCGACTTCGATGGCGACGGCTTGAACGAACTGGTGACGGCGACCTCCGACGGTCGCGCGCTGGAGGTTGTTCGGACGTCGTCGGGCACGCTGGGCGCTGTCGGAAGCTACGCGCTGCCAGAAAACGTAAGCCTCATCGGCACCTGGCGCGGCGCCGGCACCGCGCCTCTCGCCATCGCCCAGTCGGACGGAAACGCACACCTGCTGGATTCGACGCTGACGCCGCAAAGCGGCAACCCAAACTTTGGCGCGCGGTTCGGCGGGTACTACGCGAGCTCGCAGTTCCGACTGCTCACCAACCACCCGGTGCTCGGGAGCTTCGGCGACGAAATTCCGGGGATCCTCGCCGTCAATAGCCGGGGCTCGCTGCTCAGGCTCGACGCTCGCGAGGCCACCTTCGCTGTCCCGCCCAAGGTGCGCTGGTCGCGGGCGCGAACCCAAGCCCCGCAAATCGCGGCAGGAGTCGGCGGCGGCGGCGCCCCGGGGATCCTTGCGGTCGAGAAGCACCCGGGCGCCAACGATCACGTCCTCGCGCTCGATCGCGAAGGCATCGTCACGTGGGACCACGAGATCGCAGGCGTTGTCCTTACCGATCTTTCGGCCGGCAACCTCAACGGCGACGGGGCGCGGGACGTCGTCGTCGAGCATGGAGATCCGGGCGACTCGTTCCTGCGAATCACGGCCCTCTCGGGTGCAACGGGCAGCGTCCTTTGGGAGGCGGAGCCCGTCGGTCCCGGCAACCGTCAGCCTCCCGGAGGCTCGCTCACGGATTGGAACGGGGACGGCATCGACGACTTCGTCTTCGAGTACGGCCGGACCCGCATTCTCAATGGCCAGACCGGCGCACTGCTGGTGGAGAGCCCGCTCGGCGGGGACTACTACTCGCCGATCGCGTTCGACGTCGATGGCGACGGCAAAGAGGAGCTCTCGCTCTACGCAGGCTACACGCCTGCCGCGACGATCGCCCACGCGCTCGACACCTACCTCTGGCAAGGCCAGGCAGACGACCGGCCGCTCACCTATGGTGCGATGGCGGCGTGCAGCGCCGGCGCCATGCTGCTCGGCGGCTCCTGGTCCGTGCCCGCGCGGCTGTCACGGATCGTCGCGGCGACCGGCGACACCAAGACGCAGATCCTCGCCGACGGAGCGAGTTTCCCCGACCTCGCAACGGCCGGGGCGGCACCGCGAGGGCAGCTCGCCTCACCCGCCGTTCACAGCGACCTGATGGGAGACGGCCAAGCGATCGCGGTGATGGGCTCGGGCGATGGCTATGTTTACGGGATCGAGGCCTGCTCGGGCGCGCTGCGGTTTTCCTACCGCGTCGGTGCGCCGGTGGGCGCGGTCGCGTTCGGGAAGACCAGCTCAACGTCGGGACCGGAAACCATCGTGCTCTCCGCAGCGGACGGCTACCTCTACGCCCTGCGGCAGCAGACGCTGCCTGCCGTCAAGGAGGTTCGCGACGTCGATCCCGTGCATGGCGACGCCGACACCGACGTCGATGCCATCGTGACCAGCGACACCCTCTACGCCGCGTGGACCCCCGTGGAGGGAGCCACGAGCTACGAGGTCGCCGTCATCCGAGATCCGCTCGACGGAGGCGGGTTCGTTGGCGAAAGCACGGCAGGCACAGGCGGGGCGGGCGGCACAGGCGGGACGGGCGGCACAGGCGGGACGGCAAGCCCGTGGCGCAACGTCGGAGCCACGACAAAGGCGACGCTCTCGCCGCTCGCGCTCGAGGACGGGCACCGTTACTTCGTCGCCGTGCGCGCGGTGGATTCGAGCCAGGGGCGACTGTCCCCAGACGCTTCGAGCGATGGCGTGCTCGTGTCGTTCGGAGAGCCTGGCAGCGGAGGCGGCGGCGGTGCCGGAGGCGCGGCCCAGGCCCCCGGCACGCCAGTGTTCCTCGTCGGCCGATCGTGCGTGTACGACTGCTCGACCGGCGGGGGCACAAACCCCAAGGCGAGCGTGTGGGCGGGGCTCATGATCGCGGCGCTCCTCGTTCGCAGGCGGGCTTCGAATCGTTTGCCAAGGTCCGGCTGAACGTGCACCCTACGCGCACCATGAAGCGCGCGCTGATCACCGGAATCACTGGCCAGGATGGCTCTTATCTGGCGGAGCTTCTGCTCGAGAAGGGGTACGAAGTTCACGGCGTGATTCGGCGTTCGAGCAGCTTCAACACCGGCCGAATCGACCACATCTACGCGGATCCGCACGTCGAATCGCGGCGGCTCGTCCTGCACTACGGCGACCTCAGCGATGCCTCCGGTCTTCAGAGCATCCTCCACGAGGCGCGCCCGGACGAGGTCTACAACCTCGGTGCCCAGAGCCATGTCCGCGTGAGCTTCGACACGCCGGAATATACCGCCGAGGTCACAGGGCTGGGCACGGTCCGCGTGCTCGAGGCGGTACGCCGCAGCGGTCATCCGGCGAAGGTGTACCAGGCGAGCTCGAGCGAGCTCTACGGCAAGGTCGTCGAGACGCCGCAACGCGAATCCACGCCCTTTTACCCCCGAAGCCCGTACGCGTGCGCGAAGGCGTACGCGTTCTACATTGGGCAGAACTACCGCGAGGCGTACGGGATGTTCGTCTGCAACGGCATCCTCTTCAACCACGAGAGCCCGCGGCGCGGCGAGACGTTCGTCACCCGCAAGATCACGCGCGCGGCGGGTCGCATCAAGCACGGCCTGCAGGACAAACTCTACCTCGGCAACCTCGACGCCAAGCGCGATTGGGGCCACGCGCGAGACTACGTCGAAGCGATGTGGCGGATGATGCAGCAGCCGACGAGCGACGACTACGTCATCGGCACCGGCGAGACCCACGCCGTCAGCGAGTTCTTGAACCTCGCGTTCGAAATGGCCGGCGTCGACGCGAAAAAGCACGTCGAAATCGATCCGAAGTACTTCCGGCCGGCGGAGGTCGATCTTCTGCTCGCCGATCCGAAGAAAGCCAACGACACGCTGGGTTGGAAACCGAAGACCTCGTTTCTCGAGCTTGTCCGAGAAATGGTCGAGCACGACCTCGAGCTCGCGGCTCGCGAGAAGCGCGCCCTCGGCGCCTGAGCACCCAAAGGGTCCGCGAACGTGTGCGGGATCGCGGGAATTTTCGCTTACCGTGACGCGGCGCCCGCCGTCGACGAAACGGAGTTGCGCGCGATCCGTGACGCCATGGCGGCGCGCGGGCCCGACGCCTTCGGCGCGTGGATCGAAGCCGACGCCCGCCTCGGTCTTGCCCACCGGCGGCTCTCGATCCTTGATCTCAGCGAGCGCGGCGCCCAGCCCATGGCGAGCGAAGACGGCTCGCGCGTGGTCGTCTTCAACGGAGAAATCTACAACCACGCGGAACTGAGAGCGGACCTCGCGTCTCGAGGGTTCCGCTTCCGGTCGACGTCGGACACCGAGGTGCTGCTTGCGCTGTACGCGGCCGACGGCGAGGCGATGCTGCCGAAGCTCCGGGGGATGTACGCGTTCGCCCTCTGGGACGCTCGCCGCCGGGGGCTGTTTTTGGCGCGCGATCCCTATGGCATCAAGCCGCTCTACCTCGCCGACGATGGGCAGACGCTGAGGTTCGCCTCGCAGACCAAGGCCCTCCTCGCCGGACGCGTCGGTGAGGCGACCGATGCCGCCGGGCTCGCAGGTTTTCTGCTGTTTGGCAGCGTTCCCGAGCCCTTCACGAAGTACCGCGCGATCCGCTCGCTCGGGGCGGGCACGAGCCAATGGTTCGACGAGCGAGGCCCCTCGGTACCCAAGCGCCACGGCTCGGTCGCGGCGACGTTCGCGCGAGCCGCCGAGCACAAAGCCTCTTGCGCGACGGAAGCCGAGCTGCGGCGCGAGGTCGCCGCGGCCCTCGCCGACAGCGTGCGCCACCACCTGGTTGCCGACGTTCCGGTCGGGGCGTTCCTCTCGGCGGGCGTCGACTCGACAACGCTCGTGTCGCTCATGCGCGATGCGGGCAGCGAAGACGTTCGCACGGTGACGCTTGCGTTCGACGACCTCCGCGGCACACCTCAAGACGAGGCGCCGCTCGCAGAGTCCATGGCGCGGCGGTACGAGACGCGCCATACGACGGTTCGCTACGGAGCGTCGGAGCTCCTCGACGCAACCGACGCATTTCTCACGGCGATGGATCAGCCGAGCATCGACGGGCTGAACCAGTTCTTGGTCAGCCGTGCCGCCCACGACGCGGGGCTGAAGGTCGCCTTGAGCGGCCTCGGCGCCGACGAGCTCTTCGGCGGCTACCCCTCGTTTCGGACGCTGCCACGCTGGGTCTCGCTGCTCCGAGGACCGTCACGGCTGCCCGCGGTGGGACGAGCGCTCGAAAGCGCGTTCCATCATCTCGGCGGCTGCCGCTTGCCGGTGACACCGAAGCTCGCGAGCCTGCTTCGGTACGGCGGAAGCTACCCGGGTGCCTACCTGCTGCGGCGCGGGCTCTTCATGCCGGCCGAGCTTCCGGGCCTGCTTGGGCGCGAGGTCGCGGAAGAGGGTCTCGGGCGGCTGGATCCCATTGGCTTGCTCGAGGGCGCGCTCACGCCCGATCCGCTCGAGCCTTACGCGCGCGTCGCGGTGCTCGAGTCGTCTTTGTACATGCGCAATCAGCTCCTGCGCGACAGCGACTGGGCGAGCATGGCGCACGGCCTCGAGGTCCGCGTGCCGTTCGTCGATGCGACGCTCACCGAGCGGTTGGCACCATGGCTCGTCGCGAACGGTGCACGCGTCCGAGGCAAGGAACTCATCGCCGGAGCGCCGAAGGTTCCAATCCCTGCGGCGCTCGTGGATCGGCCCAAGACAGGATTTTTCGTACCCGTCGCGCCACTGCTCGCCGACGCGCGCCCCGGGCTCGACACCTGGCGCCGCGTACCGACGCTGGCCGCGGCGCACACCCACTGGTCGCGTCGGATGGCCTACGCGCTCGTACATCGAAGCTGAGCCGGTCCCGCGCGGCCGAAGCCCCCTCGCTTCTGGCCACGACGGTCATTGCCCGAGCGGCTATCAGTCGAGCCCAACCGGCACGACGGGCGTTCCGCTCTCGACCGTCGAGGCGTTCCCGAGCTGGCCCTTCGCGTTCGCGCCCCAGCAGCGTACGCCGCCGGTCAAGAGGAAGGCGCAGCTGTGCGCATTGCCGCCTTCAACCTGGGCGGCGCCCGTAAGGCCCGCCACCGCGACGGGCTTGTTCGAGTTGCCGTTCGCGTTGCCGAGCTGCTTGTTGCTGTTGAGACCCCAACAGGTGACGGTGTTGTCCGCGAGCACCGCGCACGTGTGGTCAAAACCTGCGCCGAGGTCGATCGCGGTCGCGATGCCGGTGACCGCAACGGGAACCGAGGAGCTTAGCGAGGCGCTGTTGCCGAGCTGTCCGTAGGGGCCGTAGCCCCAGCAGTAGACGGAGCCGTCGATGAGACGCGCACACGAGAAGAAGTCGCCAGCAACCACCTCGGCGGCCGCCTTCGGCAGCGTCACCTTGAGGGGCGAGATCTCCTTGGCCGAAGTCATGCCGGTGCCAATTTGACCGCTGTCATTTTTACCCCAGCAGTAAACATCGCCGCCCTCGAACACGGCGCAGGTGTGAAAGCCACCGGCAGCGATCGAGATCGCGCGCTCCGCGGGCAACCCCGACGGGATTTTCGCCGGCTTGTTCGACGTAGCGAGCTGCACAGGATCGACGCCAAGCTGCGCAAACGAGTTCTTCCCCCAGCAGTAGAGCTCCATCGCCTTCGTCGACGCGCACGCGTGACCGCGGCCCGCGCTTACCGTCTCGACCCCCGTAAGAACCATCGCCTGCACCGGCACGTTGCTGGTTTTCTCGGTCCCGTCCCCGAGCGTCCCGCCCTGGCCATTCGAGCCCCAGCACCACAGCGTGCCGTCGCTCTTCGTCGCGCAGCCGAACTGCACCCCAGCCGCCCCGCCGGTCAGCGTCGTCAGGTTGGCGACCGCGACCGGCGAGGTGGACGCGACGCTCGCCATGTTTCCGAGATCGCCCGAGGTCCCATCGCCCCAGCACTTCGCGGTTCCTTCCATCAAGACAACGCAGCTGTGCTCAAAGCCCGTCGCGATGTTGCTCGCAACGACAGGCGTCTGGCACGCGCCAGAAACGCAGAGCTGCCCGGCACCGCAGGTGTTGCCGCAAACGCCGCAGTTCTTCGTGTCGATGGCGAACTCGGCCTCGCAGCCGGTGGTGACGTCCTTGTCGCAGTCGTCGAAACCGGAATCGCAGGCTCCAACCGCGCACGCGCTCATCGTGCACGCGGGCATCCCGTGGTCGAGTGGCCCGCAGACGGTGTCGCAACCGCCGCAGTGCTGCAGATCCGTCGCCGTGTCGACGCAGACGTCGCCGCATGCGGTCTCTGCGCCCATGCAGACCGGCCCGCTGCCACCCGCGCCGCCCGCGCCGCCAACGCCGCCTGCGCCGGTCGCGCCGCCGCTGCCACCCGCGCCACCGGTGCCGGTGGTCGAAACGGTCGCCGTGGCGACGGTCACCGAATCCATCGTCGTCGAGGTCGAGGTCGAAGTCGCCGTCGTCGGAGGCTGCGTCTCAATCGGGGAGTCGCACGCGTAGAGCATGCTCGCGCCGACGCCGGCAGCAGCGACCGAAACAAACGTAGTGCGACCCAAGCGGGCAAGGTAGAGCGCCATATGGAGCGCATTGTGGGCTGAGATGCTTGCCGATGTCAAACCGCGACCACGCCCCGCGGGCAACGAAATCGCGGACGATGCGCTCGAGCGGTCAGGGGGATTGGGGCGGCACGGTCCAGAGGCCCCAGAGCCCTGAAGCCGCAAGGGGCTCCCCCCATGCGAGCGTCGTCGGAGCCGCAGCGCCGAGCACGTAGCGCGCGCCCGTCTCCGCAATGCGCAAACGGAGGGCCTCGGGGTCGCGGAAACTCGAACCGGCGCCGGGGTCGCGCGGATCGAGCGTACGATCCAGCACGAAGAGGTCGGGTCGACCACTCCCGGCCTGCACCGCAAAGAAGCCGAAATCGCGGACCTCGAGCAGCACGGGGCCCGCCGCGGCGAGCTCACGGGCGCGGGCACCGATGCGGGTCTCCGCCGTGCGATCGGACATGGCGTCGAGTCGCGCGTACCAAGGACGCAGAACGAGCGCACCCACGGGGAGCGACAGCACCGCGACCGCGGCGACGGCGACGCGGCGCCACCCCGGCACGGTGAAGCCCTCGGCGAGTGCGGCACCGACGTAAACGGCGAGGAGCAGCCAAACGGCCAAGAGCGCCCGACCATTGTGATGGGTGGGAGCGCCGCCGCGAGCCGCCGCGAGCGACAGCGCGAACACCATCGCAAAAAGAGCGAGCGCCGGGGCTCGTAGACGTCGAAACGACCGCGAGCGCAGCAGCACCGCGCACGCTGCCGCCGCGAGCCACAGCTCGGGCTCCTCCCGCACCAGCGCGAGCGGGTAGCCGACCATCGCCCAGGGGTCGTCCGCCCCAAGGGCGCGTTTGTACGCGGACACGCGCGCGAGAAAGTGAAGGGGATCGCCGTGTGCCATCGCGTTGTGCGCAATCCACGCCGCGGGGCCGAACGCGGCGACGAGGCTTGCCAGGCTTCGGCCTCGTAGGCTCACCGGCGCGGTCAGGCGAAGCGGCAAGAACTGGAGCGCGACGAACGCTGCGGCGAGGGGCCACGGCTCGTAACGGGACCAACACGCGGCCAGCAGTGCCGCTGCGCCACCAACTCGAAGCCTGGCGGACGAGGACGCCAGGGTCGCGACACCAAACAACGAGAGCGCCGCCGTTGGAAGCTCGGGAACCGTCGCCACGCCGAGCCGCGCACTCCATGGAAACGCACATGCCAACAACGCCCCGAGCATGGCCGCCTTGCGATCCCTGACGAGCAAGCGCGCGGCAGCCAGCACGAGCACCGCGGACGCGAGACCCAGGAAAAAGGCGACTCCCCGCGCAAACGCGAGGCTTGTGTCCCCGAAGGCGCGCATCGCGCCGCCGCACCACCAGAAGGGCAACGGCAGCCAGCTCGTGCCGGTCGGATCGAGCTTCGGGTGTGCGGCCCATGTTTGCGAAAGCACGACCCGCGCGAAGTCGTCGTCGCTCACGGCGCGAAAGCCCGTCGCCCAGACGCCGGCGCCGACGAGCGCCTTTGCGAGCATCACGAGCACGCCGTCTCGTAAGAAACCTGCCCGAGACTCAGCGCTCACGCGGCCCCTCGGCCGAGGCCGACGCGCTCGGCAACACGGCCGCGCTCGCCGCGGGCAGCGGCGGGGACGTTCCGAGACGCTCGAGCACCTCCCTCCCCGGCTCGTTCGCCGGGTGGATCGCCGGCCCATTGATGTCCACCGTGAAAGCGTAAAGGAGCGGAGGCGCACCAGGCTCCTCGACGACCGCATGAACGCGAACGTGTTGGAAGCACGCGGACTCGGTCGCGGTGGTCCACTCGATGGGCCGACCAGGATGATCGGCTCCGATGAGGTCGGGGATGGAAACGTGCTTCGGGCGATAGGCCTGCACGACGGAGAGCGCGTTTCGCTCGTCTCCCGCCTCGAATTTTCGCTGCATCCAAAGCACGGATCCCGCCGCGAACATGCTCGTCAGCACCATCATGATCGTTCGGCGGTTCAAAGAGGCATCTCCCACGTAGGACGTCGGGCGAAGCTTTTCGCGGGTTTCGCGCGCAGGCAAGCAGAGAGGGTGCCCGGCGAAGGCGAGGCCCCTCGCGACCCTCCGCTGGAGCGCCGGGCTTGAACTTGCGCGCCATCGCGATAGCGTAGGGAAAGCATGCGTATCTTCGTCTTCTCGGCGCTCCTCTTGGTGGCGTGCGCCCATGCGGGCGAGGGCTCGAACCCGTACGGCACCGGGGGCGGCGTCGGCGGCACCTCCGGCGTCACGGCGAACACCAGCAGCACCGGGAGCGGCAGTTGCAACGGCGGGCTCGTCGCGTGCGGCGGCATGTGCGTCGACACCACCGCAGACGCGAACCACTGCGGCGCCTGCGACAATGCCTGTCCGGAGGGGTTCGGCTGCGACGGCGGGCAATGTTCCTCGAGCGCAACGACAAACACCTCGGCGAGCAGCGTCGGCGTCTCCGCTTCGAGCGTCGGCGTCTCCGCTTCGAGCGTCGGCGTCTCCGCTTCGAGCGTCGGGGTGGCAACCTCGGCCGCCGCCTCCTCGTCGTCCTCAGGGGGCGGGGGCGGCAACTGCGACCCGATGTTCCCTGCGCCAGGCTGCGGGAGCGGAAAACACTGCCAGCCAACGCAAACGGGCATCCCCTCGTGCGTCGGACCCATTGGCGTCAGCGGGCAATACGGATTCTGCGGCAGCAGCGCCGACTGCAGCGCCGCGTACGAATGCGTCACCACGCCGTACAGCACGGTGTACTGCCTGCAGTGGTGCAAGACCGACGCCGACTGCGGCGGCCTGGACTACTGCAACACCCTGAACCCACCGGTCTATGTTGGCGCCACCGAATACGGCGTCTGCTACGACGGCTACCCGTGAACCACGTTCACCCGCGCTCGTCGCGCAAGCCACCCACCGCGCGGTAGGCACGCGCGATCGCGCTCGCGTGGGTGGCTTTGCCGCGCGGCGTCTGCGGCACAATGGATGGAATCCGCCCAGGGCTGCGCCGCTCGAGCCAGCCAAGCGCCTCGATGACGGAAGACGCGACGCCCTTCGCCGAGAGCGCGTCGACCGCGGACGCGATCATGCTCGCAGGACGCGAGCGGTCATGGCGCTCGAGAAGAATCCACGCCGCAAGCGCGCCTTCCGACAGATTGCGCTGCGCCGTGGACCACGCGAGCAGCGGGCGAATCGCTTCGACGCCGGCGATCGCCGCGCGCGCGTCCGCCGCCGCGGCGAGGCTGATGCCGTCCTCGAGTCGGTGACGCCCGTTCGTCACCCGCTCGACGAGGACGTCCACCGTGATGTGGCCTATCGCGAACGCAATCGCGAGCTCGATGTCGTTCAAGAGCCGCTCGGTCCAGCCGCGCATCTGCTCTCCCCGGTAGCGCGCTTCGGCCGGGCCGGCCGCGAGGGCGCCCGCATTCTGCTTGAGCACCCGGCCGAGCATCGCGCCGGTCAAGCGACCGCGCCACGCGGGCATGGCCGTGAGCACGTAGCGAACCCGGCGCGAGTCGAGCGCGACGACCGTCAGCGCGGTGCGCGGCGAGAAGGTCACCGCGCGGCACGCCGCGAGTACGACCTCCTCGAGAACGGGAAGCCCTCGCCGGTGGGGATCGAGATCGATCTCGTCATCGGGCAGGTCACGACCGCGAGGCCGCGCGCGCGACACCTTTCTCGCGAGGCCGAGAACGACGTCGTCGGCAATGGCCGGCTCCGACCACGCAAGCTCGAGCAACGCCGGGGTGACGCGCTCCCGGCGAACGGCCTCCGCACAGAGTTCGGCGAGGCGCGTCGGATCCCGCAACGCCAGTCCAAGAACGAGAGGCTCCGAAGCGATGGGGCCCGCGTCGAGATCGCGGATGAGGTGGGCCGGGTCGAGGCAGCGCGTCCTTGCGAGCCCGTCGGCAATCCACGCCGCGAGACGCGCTTTTCCGGTAAGCCCGCCATGGCGTTCGAGCCTCGCCGAGAGGGCCTTCGCGACCTCGACGACGAGCTCGCGATAGTCCTCCTCGCCGCCGAGCCGATCGTCGGTCGGCTCACGCAAACCAACACCGACCGCGAGCCCGACCGCCGACGCCTCGTCCCGCTCGACGCACGCTTCGACGAGCGCCACGACACGCTCCCGCGGCAGCAGCCGTGCCGCCCACATCGCGCCCTCCTCGTCGAGCCTCGGGCCCGCCGAACCGAGAGCCCCCGCGACATCCGCGGTCAGCGTGCCGCCCTCGTGCATGGCGCGCAACGCGGCCGCAAAACGGGCCGAATCGAGCGCAACGCGCCCGCCGTGGTCACCGAGCGCGGCGGCGGCACGGGCCCGCACCTCCACCGCGGGGTCGGCCACCGCGAGACGTTCTCGCTGCTCGGAGGCGGCAGGATTCGAGGCCACCGCACGCCGAACGTTCCGAGCGGGATCTCGGGAGAGTCGCTCGAGAAGGTCGGGATCCCGAGCGAGGCGCGCCGCCGCTTCACGACGAAAGCTATCGTGGTCCTGCGCCCATTCCTCCGCGACGAGGGGACCGACCGCTTGGGCGGGCAAGAGCGCGAGCCAGAGACGCTCGAGCACGGGTGCACGCGCCGGCCAACGAGCCGCGCATTCGAGCGCCACCGTGGTTGCGCGCGCGTGCGAAGCGGCCGCCAAGACAAAAAACGGATCTGCCGGATGACGCTCGAGCACGGCATCGCGAACGGAGGCAGGGGCCTCGGGATGCGCCACGAGCGCCCGGTCGAGTTCGTCGAGCACGTCGCAAGGTTCCTCGTCATGGAGGGCGTGCGCCTCGCGGAACGAGAGCACAAGTGCTCGGGCGTCCGCACGGACGCGCTCCGCGATCGTGCGCAAGGCCTCCGCGCCCACCGCAGACGAGCGCACGAGGGCAAGCAGAACCGTCGCCGTCCCTTCGGCCGCGAGCGCGGCGTTGACTTCGGGCGCATTTCGCTCCGGCTCGGCGGCGAGACGTTCGAGGAGTTCGGGGTCGAGCATGCGTTCCGAGGGTACCGAGGGGGCGAACCCTTGCTATATACCCCGCATGCTGGCGTTGAGCCCGCCCGAGATTGTCGACCTCCTCGCCGCCCTGCCGCCCACGCGAACGCCGTTCTTGTGGGGACCGCCGGGGATCGGGAAAAGTGCGCTCGTGCGGGAGGCTGCCGACCGGCTTGGGCTGCCGTGTGTCACCCTGCTCGGCACGCAGCTCGCGCCCGAGGATTTGATCGGCGTTCCAAGGATCGTTCGCTCGACCATCGCCGACGTCGAGCGGCACGTGACCGAATTCTGCCCACCGCGCGCCATCTTACGCGACCAGCCTTTCCTGCTTTTTATCGATGAATTGAACAGCGCCGTGCCGGACGTGCAGAAGGCGTTCTACTCCCTCATCCTCGATCGTCGCCTCGGAGACTACGAGCTTCCGGAGGGTTCACGCGTCGTCGGCGCCGGCAACCGCATCGAGGACCGCGCGCTCGTGCGCCCCATGGCAACCGCGCTTTCGAACCGCATGGTGCACGTCGCGCTTGAACCGAGCGCGGAGGCCTGGCTCGCATGGGGCACCGAACACGGCATCCATCCGCTCGTGCTCGGCTTCGTCCGCGCGCGCCCCGACCGGCTCCACGAGCTGCCTCCGAACGACGCGACCCCCGCCTACCCAACCCCGCGAGCCTGGCACATGCTCTCGGACTCGCTCCACACGGTGGACGACGCGCTGTGGCCCGCCCTCGCCGCCGGCAGCGTCGGCGATCGCGCAGGCGCCGAGTTCAGCGCCTTCGCGCGCAGGGCCACGCTGGCACCAAGCCTCCTGGACCTCGCGGAAGGGCGTGCGCACGTCCCAGACGACCCTGATCTCCAGTATTTTCTCGGGGCAAGCTGCCTTGCGCTGCTCGGAAAGCAGACCGCGGCAGACGGCGTTCTAGGGGCGCGCGCGCTGGTCGTTCTCGCGCAACGCTCGATGGAAATCGCGGTGTGGACCGTCGAGGGCGCCCTGCGCAGAAAGCGGCCGACCGCGGCGCTCGACGCGTTTTTGGAGCACCTCCGCAACACGGGCGCGCAGGTGCTCGTCGATGTGCTGCGGCTCGGGCGCTTCCACCGCGACGCCTGACGGAGCGCCTGTGGAAACACTGAGCGAAACCGAACATCGGCAGCTGTACGCAGACCCCTCCGGTGCGAGCCGGCAAGCGCGCGACAAACTTGCGGCGGCGCGCGTCTGGTTGATGAAGCACAAACCGTTTTTCGGCGTCCTCGCCCGCGCGTTTCGGCTCGAGGCTTCGCTGGACGTCCCGGGGTACCGGCTGCTGCCCGACGACCGGCTGCGCTTCAACCCGATCGCGGTGCTGGACGCGCGCTTCGCCAGCCTGTGCGCTCGGCTCTCGCACCTGTCGCTCCACGCGGCTCTCGGAGCGTTCGCGCGTCGGCGGGAGCGTTGCCCACAGCGCTGGAATGTCGCCTGCGATCTTGCGATCGCTCCGCTGCTCGAAGCCGCATCCCTCGGCGTTGGCTGCGCGCCCAGCGGCCTCTTGGGAGCCGCCGCGGCGCCGCTGCCAAGAGGCGCGAGCGCCGAGGCCTACTATTCCCTGCTCGAAGACGGCGTGAGCCCGGATCCCTTTTGGTGCGACCTCTGCGACCCACCGGGGGAGGCTGCGACCGCGCCAGGCTCGTACACGCGGCAGGACGCCGGCCTCGGCGAGGACGCCGCATCCCCGCGCGGGCCGCAAGCGCAAGGCGACCACGAGACGGCCCGCCCGACGCCCCCGACCTCGCTCGACTCAGGCGCCAGCGAGCTGCAATGGAAGCTCAGGCTCGCCGCGGCCTACGAAGAGGAAGTTGCCGCGGGTGGACCCACGTTTGGCGAGGTTCCGGGCTGGCTCGACGAGTTCGTGCGCGCGACGCTCGAGCCGCCCGCCGACTGGTCCGCGGTGCTGCAGCAGTCGATTCACCTGTTGCAGCGCACCGATCGCAGCTATTTGCGGCCTTCTCGGCGCATGAGTGCGCTCGCCGACCACGAAGGCGGCTGGCCGGAAGTGGTGAGCATGCCGGGGCGGCGGATCGAGAGCGCAGGCCGACTCGTCGCGGTGGTCGACACCTCCGCATCCCTCGCGAAGGACACGCTGTCGCGCTTCTTTGGGGCGGTTGTCGCCACCGCTTCCGCCGAAGGCATCGACGAGTTGCGCCTCGTGCAGGCGGACGCCTCGGTCACCCGCGACGAAGTCGTGTTCGCCGCGGAGCTTCTCTTTCGCGAGATCGAAGTCGCGGGGCGAGGAGGCACCGACTTCGGGCCGGCGCTGTCGTTGCTCGCCGAGGAAGGGCGCCGCCTCGGCACCAGGTTCACCGTCGCCTACCTGACCGACCTCGACGGGCGATTTCCCGAGGCCGAAACGATGCGGGGGCTCGATGTGCTCTGGGTCGTACCGACCAAGACCGCCATCGTTCCCCCGTTCGGGCGCGTCCTCGAGATGCGCGCGCGCTAGGACCTTCGCGTCAGTTGGGCAGGCAGATGCCAAGGTTCGTGCAGCCCGTGCCACCGGCCGGCTTGCACGTGCGCCCCATCGGGCAGCCGCCTTTGCCTTCCGCTGCATTCGGCATCGTGGTGTCGCAGAAAAAGCGGCACACGCCGTCGTCAGGCTGGTTGCTGTTGCAGAACTGCGACTCCCCACAGTCGTTGCGGTACTTGCACTTCCCACCTTCGTCGACGTGAGTCGCGGCCGGGGCGTCGCACACCGCGAGGCATGCGCCTGCGTCGGAGATGTGGCACTCGGTGCCACTCTTGCACTCGCCGGCGAACAAGGTGCAAATCGGGAGGTAACTGCACGCCATCGCGTAGATGGCCGGGTTGTTGTCGAAGGTGAGGTTCACGTCGCAGGTGCCGCCACCGCACGGCTCGTTGGTGCCCGGGCAGCACACCGGCGAGCACAGGCCATCGACGCAAATCATGCCGCCCTTGCACTCGGAGTTGGTGCTGCACGGCGCGCCCTTGTCCTTCAAGCCGCCGAGATCGTCGACGCAGTTGGACGACGGCTTGCCACCCATATCGGCGACGACGCAGACCTTGCCCGCAGGACAGTCTTGCTGGAGCAAGTCGCAGTCGCCCTTCGGGACGCTCGTGTACGTTTGCTTGCACTCGATCGGCATCATCCCGGAGCCGGTGCTGCTCGTCGCGGTCGCCGTGTTCGTCGCGGTGCCCGTCGCGGTGCCCGTTGCGGTGCTGCTCGTCGCGCTCGTCGAGCCTCCGACGCCACCCGTATCGGTCTCTGCCGAAGAACAGCCGTACGACCAAACCACCGCCGACAGCGCCACGGTGGCACCCAAGAACGAACGCCCAAGCCTCATGGTTCCATGGTAGCGCCTTCGACGGCGAAACGCCGAGAATATCGCCTATCGAAACACCGGTCGCTCGCTCAGCCGCTCGCGTGCCACCAAGAAAATTCGGCGAGACCCTCGGGGAGCGTCCCGTGCCATGCGAGGTAGTTTCCTTCGCGGAAGGTCTCGAGTTCGAAGTGCCAGTGCGCGTACCGCTCGATGCCGTAGGGGGTCACTTTCCCGAGAGCGTAGCCAAGTGGAGCGAGGAGCTCGAAGGCGTCGCGCAAGAACGTCCGCGTCTCAATCCAGCGCTGGTTGTACTCGAACTGCAGGGCGTCGATGCGGCGCTCCCGAAGCAGACCGACCGCACCGCGGAGCACGGCCATATCGAAGCCTTCGGTGTCGATTTTGACGAAGGAAAGTCGCTCGAAACCCCGCGACCGCGCGTGCCCGTCGAGCGTGATCGTTGGGACGAGCAGCTCCTCGCGCGGGGCCTCCCCGACGATCGGGGCGAGCGAGCTGCGACGACCCGCTTCGCCGTAGACATGGAAGCGCTGTTCGCCTTCCTCGTCGGACACCGCCGCCGCGACCACCTCGAGCTCCGCCGCCCACCCGAAGCCTTCGAGCCTCCGCTCGAGCGCCGCCCGAGAGGCGGGCACCGGCTCCATCATGTGCAACACCATGCCCCCCCGTAGGGAGCCGCCCGGAGTCCGCTGCTCGGCGAGCCCGAGGCTCCAGTCCCCAACGTTTGCGCCGACATCGATCACCACGGCGCGCACGCCCGCGCGGTGCCAGGATTCGAGGTAAGCCCGCTGGACAAGCGCTTCGCCGTTGGTCCGACGGTCGTTCGGGAGGTCGAGCCGCGCCTGCATCGACAAGAAGCGCCCCAGGCGCGCGACCGCCTTGCGACCGAATGCGCGCACGAGCGCCTGCGCCGCGCGCCCCTTCAGCGCCAACCGGACCCCTGATCGGACTTCAAAACTGAAGCCGCGCATTTCACAATTGAACCCTCACCAGGCATGTTCGACGGCTCCGATCCCAAAATTTCAATCACTTAGGCCCATGGTACGCTTCGTGCTCCTTAGCGGCAGCAGCGTCTCGGCGGAGACCTCCCCCCAGGTCCGCTGAGGCGCTGTTTTTTTTCCGCTCCGCTCGCGCGGCCGCACCGAGCGCGGTCCCCTATCCTGGCCGTATCCGGAAGCGTCAGAGCGCGACGCCCTCGTGGACCGCATCAATGACGGCCTTGACGGTGTCGACCGGCGTCTCCGGAACGATGCCGTGACCAAGGTTGAAAATATGCCCGGCTCGGCCGCCCGCGGTACGCAAGACGCCGCGCGCTCGCTCGACGGCGAGCTCTCGCGGAGCGAGGAGCAGAAGCGGGTCGAGGTTGCCTTGCACGGCCTTGTCGTGGCCGATGCGGTCCCAGGCGAGATCGAGCGGCGTGCGCCAATCGACACCAATCACGGTGCCGCCTGCATCGCGCTGCGCCTCGAGCAAGGTCGAGGTGCCCGTTCCGAAGTGGATCACGGGCACTCCGAGGGTCATCGCATCCGCGAGGATGTGTCGAACGTGAGGCTGTACGTAGGTGCGGTAGTCCTCGACCGACAGAGAACCGACCCACGAATCGAAGAGCTGCACGGCCTGGGCGCCGGCTGCGACTTGCGCGCGGAGCAAGCGCCGAACGACCTCGCTCACCTTGTGCATCAACTCGTGGAAGAGCTCGGGCTCCGACCACATCATCTTTTTCGTGATCTGGTAGGAGGAGGACTTACCGCCCTCGATCATGTAGCTCGCGATGGTGAACGGTGCGCCGGCGAACCCAATGAGCGGGGTCTTTCCGTCGAGCTCTCGACGAATGAGGCGCACGGCCTCGAGCACGTAGCCAAGCCCTTCTTCCGGGTCGCAAATTCGCAGGCGATCGACGTCCGCGCGGGTGCGTACGGGGTGGTGGATGACCGGCCCCTCGCCCTTCGCGAACTCGAACGGAGCGCCCATCGGCTCGAGCGGAAGCAGGATGTCGGCGAACAAGATCGCGGCATCCATGCCGAGGCGTAAGGGTTGCAGCGTGACCTCGAGCGCAAGCTCCGGGGTCTTGCAGATTTCGAGCATCGAGTGCTTTGCCCGAAGGGCGCGGTACTCGGCCATGTAACGCCCTGCCTGGCGCATGAACCATACGGGAGTGACGTCGACGGGTTCACGGCGACAGGCGCGAAGAAAACGGTCGTGCATGCGGGATGCCGAAGCATAGTCGATCATTGCCTTCGCGGGGGGGGCACGATAGCTGTCGGATCCATGAAGCACGTCGCCGCCTGTGCCCTCGCGCTGGGCCTTTTCGCCTGCGCCACCAAGGTCAAGCAAGCCAACGCGCCGCGCGCCGATGAGTTCGGCGAAGGCGCCGAGTCCGACATGGCCGCCGCGCCCGAAAAGGGCCCGAAGCCAATCATCAAAAACGCCGACGAAACCCGCGGCGAGTGCTGCCGTCAGTGCGCGTCCGGGCTCGCCGAGGACAAGAAGGGCGACGACCCCGCGAAGGTGCCCTGCTCCGATTACACGTGGGTCCTCAAGGAAGAGTGCCTGAACTTCTTCCGCAAGACCCCGATGATGGCCTCCGAAGCAAAGACGTGCGCCGCCGAGCCGGCCACGAAGGCCCCCACGAAGGATGCGGCGGGAGAGTGAGCTCGGCTGGGTCGCGAGCGCCCTCGTGGTGCTCGCGGCATGCCGCGAGGTGCCCGCGCCCGTAGCGCCGGACTCCGCGCGCCCCGCGGCGTCGCCGGGTGAGCATCGCGCGGCAGCCCCAAACGCGCCCTCGGCCACAGCGCTGCCATCGGCCAAGCCCACCCCAGCGCCCGCCGTCTCCACCGCCGACGCGCCCCCGCTGCCGGCACCGCCACTCGGCACGCCGGCCGCCGAGACGAACACGACCGAAGTCGCGGGCCATCCCGAATGGGGCAAGCGCATCGACATGGTCGGCCAGGCGATGGGCACCCGCGTCACGATTGCCGTCTACGTCGATGCCGGGCACGACGAGGCCTCCGTCAAACAGGCGATCGAGGCCGCGTTCGGCGAAGTGGTCCGGCTCGAGCGGCTGATGACCCCCTGGCGCGACGACAGCGAGCTTTCGAAGGTCAACGCGCAGGCCGGCAAAGGCCCCGTGAAGGTGGGTCCCGAGATGCTCGAGGTCATTGACAAAAGTCAATGGGTGGCCGGGCGCTCGGAGGGCGTCTTCGACGTCACCTTCGCGTCGATGGGGAAACTCTGGCGGTTCAATCACGACATGGACGGGAAAATCCCGGCCGCGTTTGAGATCGCGGCCGCGAGAAAGCGCATCGACTACCGACGGGTGAAGGTCGACCACGGCCATGGAACGATTTTCGTCGAGGGCCCCGACCAGAAGCTCGACTTTGGCGGCATCGCGAAAGGCTACGCCGTCGACCGGGCCGCCAAGATTCTGCACCAGGCCGGGCTGCGCGCGTATTTCGTGCAGGCAGGCGGGGATCTCTTCGTCGAAGGCAGAAAGCCAGACGGCTCGCCGTGGCGCGTCGGCGTGCGCGATCCTCGCGGCCCAGAGGGCAGCTTCTTTGCGCGAATCCCCATCGAAAACCACGCATTTTCGACCGCCGGCGACTACGAGCGCTCGTTCATGAAGGACGGCAAGCGCTACCATCACATCCTCGATCCGCGCACGGGCTACCCGGCGACCGCAACCCGCAGCGTGACCGTTTGGGCGAAAGACGCCTTCACGGCCGACGCCATCGACGACGCCATCTTCATCCTCGGTGCCGAGAAAGGACTCGCCCTCGTGGAGTCGATTGAGGACTGCGGGGCCGTCATTGTCGACGCGAACAACAAGGTGTGGGTTTCGAAGCGCCTCGAACCGCTGCTCGAAACCTTCCGCGCACCCACCGACGGACTCTAGCGCCCGAGAGCGGCGGATTGCCGCGAAGGTGCCATGCGCCCGCGGCTGCAGGTAAACTCCGTTCGACGCGGCAACACTCGACCCCGAATGCCGCGCTTCCCTAGGAGCCGCTCATGGTCTTTCGACGAACGAATCGGGCTGGCCTCGCCATCGGCGTGGCCTTCATCTCGGCTGCCACTTGGACGGGCTGCGGCAGCAGCAACGATCCCGAAATCGGGACCCTCGTACCGACGGGCAGCGGCGGCGCCGCGGCGACGAGTGCGGTGAGCTCCAGCAGCGGCGGCTCGCTCTGCCCAGGAGGGACGCTGTGCGGCGACGTCTGCACCAACCCCCAGTTCGACCCGGCAAACTGCGGAGCCTGCGGGATGGCATGCCCGAGCGGAGAGGTGTGCGCCGCGGGCGCGTGCGCCGCAACGTGCGAGTCCGGCGGCACCAAGCAGTGCGGCAACGTGTGCGTCGACACCCTGAGCGACACGAAGAACTGCGGCGGGTGCGGAAAGACCTGCAAGGCCTCCGAAGTCTGTGCCGAAGGAGCGTGCCAACCCGAATGCTCGGGCGGCACGACCAAGTGCGAAGGAGGCTGCTTCAACCTGAAAAACGACCCGGCGCATTGCGGCAGTTGCAACGTGTCCTGCGACGCCATGGCCGGACAGGTCTGCTCGCAGGGCCTGTGTGCCTTCTCGTGTCTCGGCGCGACGACCAATTGCGGCGGCCTCTGCGTGGACGAGAAAACCGACGCGAAGAACTGCGGCGGCTGCGGGAAAACCTGCAAAGCGGGCGAGGTCTGCGACGGTGGCGCGTGCGCGGCCGACTGCGGCGTGGATCGCAAGAAGTGCGGCTCGAGCTGCCTCGACGTGATGAGCGATCCAAACCACTGCGGCGATTGCGACACGACGTGCAAGTCGAACGAGCTTTGCCAAAACGGCTTCTGCAAGGTGTGCGATCCGAAGACGACCGACTGCGACGGCGACGGCTGGAAAGAAGGCGACGGCGATTGCTGCGATCTGCCTGGAGCATGCGGCGCAAACCCGGCGCTCGTGAACCCCGGAGCCGTCGAGGTCCTCGGCAACGGCATCGACGACAACTGCAATGGCAAGCAAGACCTGTACGACTTGCCCGACACGGCCTCGTGCGATGCGAACCTGTCATCGAACTCGAGCACCGGGGGCGACTACGCCAAGGCGCTCGGGATCTGCCGAACGACGACCACGGCGCCGGCGTTGAAAGACAAAACCTGGGGACTCATCGAAGCAAAACTCGTTCGCGCCGACGGGAGCGCGCTCGGCGACACGCGCGCGCGCTCGATTCGAAATACGTACGGCTCGCTTCAACCCGCGACGCTCGAAGGCCAGAGGGCCGTCGTGCTCTCGACGGGGATCGCCGCGGACAAGGTTCAATCGAACCCTGGGCCGAACCTGAGCGGTGGCCTCGTGAGCACCGAGCACACTCCGACGAGCACCGTCGACCTCGCGACGTGCAGCGACCCGTTGTGCATCAAAGACTGGTTCACGACCGACAACCTGCCACTGAAGAAGGCAAGCGAACTGCCCGTCGCGCCGATGTGCGGCGACGGCTCGACCGGAGAGCCGAAGCTCGCGCGCGACTCGGTCATGCTCGCCTTGAAGCTGCGTGCGCCGACCAATGCGCGGGCGTTCCAGCTGTCGAGCTACTTCCTCTCGTCGGAATTTCCAAACTTCGTCTGCAGCGATTACAACGACCAGTTCGCCGTGCTCGTCGACACGCCGAAGCCCACGTCCCCGGTGCCAAACCCGGTAGACAAAAACCTGATGGTATTTGCCGACGCCAACGGAAAATGGCCGGTTGGGATCAACATCGCGAAGGGCACCTCGCTGTTCACGGTGTGCGATCTGCCCTGCGCTACCGACGTTGCAAAGGGCGGCAACAAGGAGGTGAGCCTGGCCTCGTGCTCGCTCGGCGCCGGCCAGCTCGTGAACACCGGCTTCGGCGTGAACAGCGGCTCCTGCCCTTCCGGAGGCGGAACGTTTTGGCTGACGACGAGCGGCAACGTGGTGCCAGGGCAGCTTGTGACCCTTCGCATCGTGATCTGGGACGTGGGAGATCACGCCTTCGACTCGACCGCCGTGCTCGACGGGTTCAAGTGGCTGCTCGACGCCACGGTCCCAGGGACCGCGGAGAACTGAGCCGCGCCGAGTAGCGCTCCGCCGCGGGTCCGCCTCCGCGCCGGAGCGCAGAACGACGCGAACTCGCGCCGACCCTACTCGCCGCGGAAGACGGGCTTTCGCTTCTCGGCGAACGCCGCGAGCGCCTCGTTGCGATCCTTGGAGCGCAGCGTTTCCTCGTAATAAACGCTCTCGAGCTCGAGGCCACGCTCGAGCGGAACCTCGTAGGACGCGCGAATCGCCTTGAGCGCCGCCGCTTGCGCGATGGGCGCCCCCTCCGCGATCGGCGCCAGCCACGCGATCGTCGCGTCGAGGAGGTTCTGCCCCTCGGCGACGACGTGGTTGACGAGGCCAAAGGAGAGCGCCTCGGCCGCCGACAAGCGCCGCCCGAGCGTGATCATCTCGACCGCGCGCCCCTCGCCAATGACGCGCGCGAGCCGCTGTGTGCCGCCGGCTCCTGGAATGATTCCGAGCGAGGTCTCAGGCAGCGCGAGCACCGCGTGAGCCGCAGCGACCCGGAGATCGCAGACGAGCGCGAGCTCGAGGCCGCCACCGAGCGCGACACCGTTGAGGGCCGCAACCACGGGCTTCGGACTCGTGTCGAGCACGCCGAGTTGGCTGCGATAGAGGCCCACCTGATGGCGCACGTCGTCGAGGGTAAACCCCTGGCGTTCCTTCAAGTCCGCACCGGCGCAGAAGGCTCTGGAACCCGCGCCGGTGACCACGATGGCGCGCACGGTCGGATCGTCGACGAGCTCCTTGCCGAGGCGGCCGAGCGCGTAGAGCGTGGCGCGCGACAACGCATTCAAACGGCTGTCGCGGTCGATGGTGAGGATCCCAACGGGACCGCGGCGCTCGAGCAGAACGGGGACTTCTTCCATCGTCATGATTTCTTCTTCGATTGGGCCTTCGCCTCGCCGCGCGCCTCGAGCCGAACGAGACGCGTCTTCAGCTGCTCGTGCTCGCGGCGCAGTTGCTCGAGATCGTCTTTCAGCTGCTTGACCTCGCGTTTGCCGCGGCCGCCGAGGTCCCGCAAGACCTCGCGGATCCGGCGCCGGACCCGGCCGTCGAGATCGCGTGCGAGCTGACGACGGAGCGCGCCGCGCGAGGCCATGTCGCCGATCTCGGAGAGGGCCTCGACCACCTCGACGCGAAGATACGGATCGGTATCCGAAAGCAACTCCTCCAGGTGCTCGCGCGAGGCGCGGTTCGGCGCGAGTTCGGCCAGCGCAGCGATTGCCGCGCGGCGCGCTCGGTTCGGCTGCCCATAGCGGGTCGCCTCCACGAGCAGCTCGGCAGCGCGCTCGTCGCGCAGCTTCGCGAGGCCTCCTATCGCCGCAGAGCGGATGACCTCCGCCCAAGACGGGGTCTCGAGCGCCGCGGTGAGGAGCTCGAAGGCCTCCTTCTGCCGGGTCGCCCCGAGCGCACGGCACGCAGCCGCTGCGACCAGGTAGCTCGCGTCGTTCTGGAGCACGGACGAGAGCGCGGCGAGCGCTTCGGGCGAACGAAATTCGCCGAGCGCTTGGGCGATGGCACGGCGAACCTTCGGATGCCGCGTCCCAAGGGCCTCGCGAAGCACGGCGAAGGCCTCGGGCGAACGGAGCGTCGCCAGCGAGGAGGCGGCCGCGGCGCGAACGCCCCAAAATTCGCGGGTTTTTGACAGCGAGTCGGCAAGTGCGCGCACGGTCGCCACTTCGTCGCGGCGAGCGAGCTGTTCGGCCGCGAGAAGGCGGCCGCGGGCGGTGGGCGCCTCGGAGAGCTGGGCGCGCAGCATGTCGCCCGGAGACTTGGTAAGCACGCGGCCGACGACGCGGAGGCGCGGATCAACGACGACGAAGCGCGGTCGTGCGTGGACCGGGAAGACGAACGTGTGGCTCGCCTCATCGACCCGCCGAACCTCGCGACGGAGCTTGCGCGTGCCCGCCTCGGCGATGTCGAGCTCGAGCTCGAACTCGAACGGTCGCTCTTGAGTGGCGCCATGCCCCTCCAAGGTCTGCTTGACCGAGACGACGAGCGCGCCTTGCTCGTGGGTGACTTCGACCGAAAGGCGCGGGTGACCCGCGCGGTGAACGTTTTGATCGAAGAATTGTTCGAGGCTCGTGCCATCGACGGACTCGAGCGCGCGCTGCAAATCGCGCGTCTCGACCTCGCTCGCCCCGTGACGTGCGAGGTAGCGATGTACGCCCTCCCAGAACGCGGCGTCGCCGACCTCGAGGCGCAGGGCGTGCAACGTAAGGCCGCCTTTCTCGTAGAGGTGGCGATCGAAGATATCGATCGGCGCTTCGTAGTCGTGGCACACGATCGGGCGGCGGTAGCGCGAGTCCGCTTCGGAAAGGTAGGCGTGAAGATCGGCGCGCAGACCGTGTTCGTACTCGTCGCGACCGTGCGCGTGTTCGCGCCAGACATGCTCGAGGTACGTCGCGAAGCCCTCGTTGAGCCACGCGTGCGACCAATCGCGGCAGGTGACGAGATCGCCGAACCATTGGTGCGCGAGTTCGTGGGCAATCAGGTCCTCGCTCGTGATGTCGAGCGCGGCACGCTCGTCGAGCAGGATGTGCTCGTACATGGTGGTCGCGCCGGTGTTTTCCATCCCGCCAAAGATGAAGTCGCTCACGACGACCTGCGCGTACTTCGTCCATGGAAATGCAATGCCGGTGCGCTCGGCGAACAGCCGGATCATCTCGGGCGTCCGAGCGAACGTGCGTGCGCCGTCGGCCTCGCGTCCGGGCGGCACGAGGTAGGTGACGGGGACATCGCCGACCTTCCCGCCGTCGAGTTCGACGAAGGTGCCCGCGACCAACGTGAACAGGTAGCTCGGCATCGCCTCGCGCATGCGGTAGTGAAAACGCCCCTGGCGCTCCGCCGGCGACTTGGAGACGCGCTCTCCGTTCGACAGGACGTGCCAGCCCCGCGGCACCACGGCCTTGACCTCGAAGGTCTGCCGAACATGCGGCTTGTCATGGCACGGGAAGATGTGGCGCGCGTCTTCGTCCTGGCACTGCGTCCAGATCTGGGTGGGACGATGCGGGACCGCGGCATCGGGCGCGAGAAAATACATGCCGCGGCGCGGGGTTGCGCGGTAGCGCACGCGGACCACTCCGGCCGCGAGCCCAAGCGGCACCGGGACCCGCAAGACCTCGCCGTCGTAGTCGCACGCCACGCGGCGGAGCCCCTTCGGGCTGCCGACCTCGACCCCCTCGAGCTCGAACCCAACGCCGTCGAGCTTCAGCTCGGTCGCGCTCGCGTCCGCCCGAAGGAAGTGAAGCTCCGCGGTCGCGGAGAACGAGCGCGTGGCATGGTCGAGGTCGAACTCGAGCCCGATGTGATCGATGCGGAAAGGACGCGGTCGCTCGTAAACGCGTTTCGTCCCCTCGAGCGTGAAACTCGAACCGCCCTCGGCGCGATACGAAGACATGGTGGACCCACATGCGCAGCGTTCGTGATGGCGGGACTCGTGGCTCAAGGTCCTCGCACTTTGCCTTTACCTGTACGCCCGCTCAAGTAGAACAGTGGCCAACCCGGTGACGAAACACGAGCAGCCAAGCCTTCCGCTTCCCGCGGCGCGACCGCGCGCCGTCGAGGGGCTGCTCGAAGGGGAGGTGATGCTCGTCACCTATGAGAGCGAGAGCACCGGGTTTCGAGTGCTCCGGGTCAGGGTCGATGGGCAGGCCGACTTCGAGACGGTGGTGGGCGTGCTGCCCGCCGCTCCGCCGGGCTCGCGCATCCGGGCGACGGGCAAGCGCAGCGAGGATGCGCGCCACGGCCGGCAGTTCAAGGCGGACACGTTGCTCGTCCTCGCGCCCTCGACGCTCGACGGCATCGAACGTTACCTCGCCTCCGGGCTGGTCCCAGGGATCGGTCCCGCCTACGCGAAGCGCATCGTTGCGGCTTTCGGGGGCCAGACCCTCGAGGTGCTCGATCGGAGCCCAGAGCGGCTTCGCGACGTGCCCGGCCTTGGAAAGCGCCGCGTCGAAGCGATCGGTCGGGCCTGGAACGATCATCGCCAAGTCGCAGCGATCATGGTGTTTTTGCAGTCGCACGGAGCGTCACCTGCGCTCGCCGCGCGGATTTACAAACGCTTCGGCGCCAAAGCGATGGCCATCGTCTCGCAGTCTCCCTACCGCCTCGCACTCGACGTGTGGGGGGTCGGCTTCAAGACGGCCGACCAAATTGCGCGAAGCATGGGCATCCCGATCGACTCGCCTGAACGTGCCCAAGCCGGCGTGCTTCATGCCCTTCACCAGGTTTCCGAGCGGGGTCACGTCCTTGCCGAACGCGACCTGCTCGTCGCCGCGACCGCGGAGTTGCTCGAGTGCGACGCGGCCACTGTGGAGCGCGCGATCGACGTGCTGCTCGAACAAAACCGAATCCTTCGCGACGGCGACGCCATCTACACCCCCGAGCTGCACGCCGCCGAGAGCCGGGCCGCAACGCGGCTCCTTGAACTTCTAGGGGACGGCGCGCCGCTGCGGGACGTCGAGCGCGCGGTCGCAGAGTTCAAACGCACGACGGGCCTCGAACTCGACGAAGTCCAACGCCACGCCGTCGCCCAAGCAGCGGCGAGCAAAGTCCTCGTTGTGACGGGAGGCCCTGGGGTCGGCAAGACCACGATCGTCCGCGCGATCCTGACGCTGTTCGATCTCGCGCGGATCCGTGTCGCCCTCACCGCGCCGACGGGGCGTGCGGCCAAGCGGCTCTCGGAAGCCACCGGCCGCGAGGCGGTGACGCTGCACCGCCTCCTCGAATTCGAGCCGAAAACCGGCTCTTTTCAAGCAAACCACGTCGAGCCCATCGAGGCGGGGGCGGTCATCGTCGATGAAACGTCGATGGTCCCCATCGAGCTTGCCGATGCACTCTTCGATGCCTTGCCAAACCACGCGCGCCTCGTCCTCGTCGGCGATGTCGATCAGCTCCCCTCGGTCGGACCAGGCGCGGTGCTCCGGGACGTGATCGAATCGGGGCGGGTACCCGCCATCCGGCTGACTCGAATTTTTCGCCAAGCGGAAGGCAGCTCGATCGTCGCGAACGCTCACCGCATCCACGAGGGCGAAGCTCCCGTCGGGGCCCAGGGGCGGGGTGAACAATTCTACGTGCTCGAGCGACGCACCCCGGAAGAGGCCATCGAAGCCGTTCGAGAGCTCGTCACGACGCGAATTCCGCGCGGCTTCAAGCTCGATCCCATCGAGGACGTGCAAGTCCTCACGCCGATGCAGCGGGGGCCGGTGGGCGCCATCGCGCTGAACGAGATCCTGCAAGCCAACCTCAATCCGGCGCGGGGCGACGCGGCGGAAGTTCGACGCGGCACCCGGCTTTTCCGCGTCGGCGACAAGGTCATGCAGCTGCGCAATGACTACGACAAGGAGGTCTTCAACGGTGACATGGGCCGGATCGAGTCCATCGATCCCGAGAGCCAGCGCGTCGTCGTTCGGTTCGACGATCGCGAGGTGCTTTACGGCGACACCGACCTCGACGAGCTCACGCTCGCGTACGCAACCAGCATTCACAAGAGCCAGGGCAGCGAATACCCGTGCGTCATCGTGCCGATCCTGACGCAGCACTTCGTGATGCTGTCGCGCAATCTCCTTTATACCGCGGTGACGCGCGGCAAGAGGCTCGTCATCCTCATCGTGCACCCGCGCGCGCTTTCGCTCGCGCTCGCCGAAGTTCGAAAAGAGTCGCGGCGGACAAGGTTGGCCGAGCGGCTACGAAGCGGCTGAACCTCGCTCGCAACGACCGGGCACCGACGAGAGTACCAACGAGAGAACCGAGTGGCGCACCGAGCGTCCATCGCGGCAGGCTGCGATGGGCAGCTCGTGTGCAGCGATGTCGAGGCGCGCCACTCGCAGTCCTCAGGAAACGCCGGCCATGTCGAGGAGCTTCTGCCGGTTGGCAAGCCCCGTGTGCGAGGCCTTCGCCTTGCCACCCTCGAACACGATGATGGTCGGGACGCTCGAAATGCCGAACTTCGAGGCCAAATTCGGCGCCTGGTCGAGATCGACCTTCGCGACCGTCAGCTTGCCGGTGAACTCATCGGCGAGCTTCTCGACGATCGGCGAGAGCATTTTGCAGGGGCCGCACCAGGTCGTATAGAAATCGACCAGCACCGGACCGCTCGCGTTCATCACTTCCGCGTCGAAATTCGAGTCGTTGACGATCTTTACGTTCTTCGCCATCGCAGTGCACCTTTCGCTGGGAGCGTCGTCCCGGGGAGGCGCGTAACCTAAGGCAGGGGACAATCCTCGGCAAGGGGGTGGTCGTCGGGACCCGTGTTCGATTATGGTCCCGATCCTGGCCATGGCGGACGAGATCACGCAAAAGCACCTGAACCGCGCGCGCGTGCGCGGGGCACCGTCAAGCATTCCCGGAGCGAGCGGCCTCATCGGCAGCTACGCCTTCGAGGAGGAGCAGCGGCAAACCACCCGCGCCCTCTCGATGCCGCTCGACAAGGACTTCTCGATCGCGGAGCTTCGCGAGGCCCAGGAAAAACTCGCTCAAGTCGCCGCGAAACAAGGCCTGCGCGCGCTCGAGCAGCCGATGTTCGCGCTCGAAGCGGACCCGATGGAGCAGGTCCCGCACGAGTGGTCATGGCGGCTCTACCTCCCGGTGAGCGGCAAGGCGATGCCCGACGAGGCGGCCCACATCACCGTTTCACGCATCCACGGCGGCGCGTACATCGAGACGCAGACGGCCAAGGGCTTTCGGGATCTGCGCAACGTGTACACGTTCTTCCTCGGGGAGTTCCTGCCGCTGCGCTCGCAGCAGCTGACCCGACCGATCATCTACCACCGGGTGATCGCAGGCCTCGAGAGCGACGACCCGAACGCACTCAGCCTCGAAGTGTTCCTGCCTTTCGGCATGAGCCTGCGCGAGCCGGTGCGCCTGCTCACGCGCGAAGAGCTCTGATTCGGCGGCGAGGCGGCTCGCCGCCGATCGTCCTCCGGCGCTCGGCGCCTCGGGCGCTCGGTGCCTCGGTCTTTGGGTCACTCTACGAACGTGACGAGCCCCGCCGCCGAGGCCTCGTGCGTCGCACCCGCGGACACGGTGAACGTCGTGTTGCCTCCGACCGTCGCCACGGAAATCGCGACCTTTCCCGTCATGTTCGCGAGCACGTGCGTGCGCTTGGGCGTGCTGGGGAGCGAATAGGAGAACGGCAAGGTCGCCGCTTTGCCGAACGCCTGCTTCGCGAAAAGGAGAACGTACCCTCCCGTCGCGACCCCCTCCATGCCGCCGTCGGCCTCGACGTGCGTGGCCGCGACGGACGGCGCCGCGCCGTCGGCCACCGCCAGCACGTTGAGAAAGCGGCTCACCTGGCCGGTCGATGCGAGCACGACGCGCGAGCTCGTGCTGCTTCCGCCGTCGAGATCCGCGTCGTTGCCAACCGAGAGCGCTCCTCCAACCAGCGGAACGAGCGTGAGGCCCGCCCCCCCCGAGACGACCGAAACGGTGCTGCCGAGCTTGGGCGGCTCGGGCAGGTGCAGGCGCCATTCGAATGCGCGAGAAGGCTCCTTCGCCGCAACGCGGTCGTACACGACGAGCGTACCAGGCCGAACGAAGACGAGCTCGCGCGTGACCTCGTTCATCAAGTCGGTGGCGTTGCCACCGGTCTTGCCGCGGTACTCGCCCGTGGCATCGATCGACGCGTAGGCGTACGGACCGGCGTCGCTCAGGTGGACCAAACCACCGACGGCGGCGTTGAGGCGCTGCGCGCCATCGACGTGGATGCCGTTGTGCGCACCGGGGCTCCAGGTGAGGCCGGATTTGCTCTCGGTGACGGCGTCCATCGCGAGCCATCCGCGCTGCCAAATCACGAACGAACCGACGTCATGGTGCTGATGGCTCTGGTCGATGACGCTCGCCGCCGACAACGTGATGCTGGTCGCCGAGGACTCCCACGAAGAGCGCCAATTGACGAAACCCGTACCGCTCGCAAGGTACGACAGCGGCCACGACGCGGGGCCCTCACTGGGCCCCGGTACGCGGAACACCAGGTCTTTCCAAGCGGAGCCGGCGTAGGGGTTCTCGTAAGGCGGGGCCACTTCGTCGAGGTACCAACGCGCGAGCCGCCGCGCCGGACCATCGCCAAGCCAAGAAGCCGCCGTCGCGAGGTAGTCTCGCTCGCTGGCGGTAACGAGCATCGCGGAGTCACGCGCGAGGTCGCCCGATGGAGCGAGCGCGGTTCCGCCAGGCTGCACCTGGTAGAGCGCAAACGCGATGGCTTGCGCGAAATAGGGGTGCTCGTAGAACGCGTTCTTGCCACCCATCGAAGCGCGCACCGCGAGCGCGCTGAAGAGGCGCTGCTTTGAGCGTTCTCCGTAGTTGGCGCCCTCGCGCCAATCGCCGCCGACCAGCTCGTTCGAGAGGTAGTCGAAGACGCCGCCGGTCTTGGTGAGCCGATCCTCCAAGATGTCGATGAATTTCTGGGCATTCGGTGCCCCGGCGCGCGCGAGCGCGTAGCCCGCGAAGGCCGTCCCTTCGAGGAAGGCGTGGTGGTAGTTGTTGCCGGGATCGGCAAGCCCCCAACCGCTTCCTTGATTGTCGAACCAGAGCTCTTGGGTCCAGGTGCTCAAGTAGTCCACGAGGACCGCGCGCTGCGCGGGATCCAGCGCATCTCCGCACCAATCGAGCACGAGCGCGGCATGCCGCATCAGATCGCCGAACTCGAGGTAGCTGTCGAAGCGGACGTCGAAGCCGTCGATGATGGACTTCTCCCACGCATACGCGGCGGCGGCGTATTTCGCGTCTTTGGTGAGCAAATAAACGAGCGCGAAGTTTTCGGGCGAGTCGTGCCAGAGGTCGGAGCCGCCGCCGAGGTGCTTGTCCACGAGGCTTCGCAAAGCCAAAAACCCTGGGTCGCTCGCGCCCGGCAGCTGCTCGAGCTCCGCGAGATGTTCCTTCGAAAGAAGGAGGTGGCCGCTCGGGGTGACGGGGGGCGGATCTCCCATCCCTCCCGCGCCGGTCGACGTCGACGACGAGCCGGTGGACGAGGTGCCCGCCGAGGCCGAGGAGCTGGACGAGGTGGGCCCTGCCCCGCCGCTGCCGACGGGATTCGCTCCACCCGCACCGGTGCCCGCACCGCTCGTTGCGGCCGGGGGCTCGACGTTGGTTTCAGTGGACTTGCAGGCGGCGAGGGCAGCCGCCCAAACGAGCGTCGCGCTCACGGCGCGTCGGTGGGTAATTCGCATGGCGGCCCGAAAGCTAGCGGGCAGACGTCGTGCGACAAGGCCTCTTCACGCGCCGCGGGCGACGAGGGCGAGCGCGATCACAGCGCGAGCGGCGCGCTGTCAGGTTCCGAGGAGCTGCTCGAGGAGGTCGAAGCTCTCCCGCTCTTCGGAGGTCAGGCGATGATCGGCGGCAACGAGGTCGGTGATCGTCTCGAGCAGCAGCTTGCGATGCGCCTTTGGGACGTCCGTCGGATCGACCTCTTCGGGAGCGGGCGGTACCTTCAACCAGGACCGAACCTGCTTCTTTTCATCCGCGTTCAGGTGGAGCTTCTTCGCGAGCTTCCCGACGAACGAGCGCTCCTCGTCCTGAACCTCGAGGTCGGCCCACGCGAACGAGCAGACAAAGCGCATCAAACGCATGCGTTCTTCACGAGAAAGCTTCTCCGTCATGGGGCCCACGATAAACGATCCCGAAGCGCGGTGAACGTTAGAAGTGAAACGTCCACGAACCCGCAATCGTCGGTGCCGTCGGCACGCGGATGGGCAACTCGGTCGGGCGCGCTGCGCCTTCGAGTTCACGCAATGGAATCGTGGTCCCGGGCAGATCGCTCGGGCGCCAGGGATGCGCGAGCGCCATCAGCGCGCCGATGCCATGGCCGAGAACGTAGCCGCCGAGGACGTCGTTCCAAGAATGGGCGCCGGCGCCCACTCGGAGCGCCCCTGTGACGAGGCTCGCAGCCTCCGCGAGCCCAAAGGATACGAAGCGCGCCGTCGCGTTTCCAGGCGAGCGCAACGCGTTGACGAGCCGCGCGCCCGCGACCGCCGAGATGACCGACGTGTGGCCCGACGGGAAGGCGTCGTATTCGCCGCCGACGCACGCGCCGTTTCCCCAAGCGCGGGGGCGACAACGGCCGGTGAGGGACTTCAGCGCGAGCGTCGCTCCGCTCGTCATCGCCACGGCTTCCGCTTCGACGAGCGAGCTGCGGAGCGCGCGAACCCATGGTGACGGATCGCCCTGAGCTCGGTAGTAGGCAACCTCAAAACCGAGGCCGCCCAGCATGGCAAGCCCCGTCCCCGCGTAGGAGCCCGTGAAATCGCTGATGAGACCGAGGGTTGCATTGGACGACGCTCCCGCAGTGGGCCCCCAAGAGCTCCGTTGCTGGGGTATCGCAAACGCCGCGAGGGAGGCGAGGCTCGCCGCCGAAAGCGCGACCTCGGCGGCCGGAGAACCGAACGCCCAACCTGGCCCGTTGGGCTCGCGGGCGGCGGCGACGTCGGCCGACGCCTCGGCCGCATGTTCGCGCTCGGGAGACGGCGCCTCCGCAAAAGCCGTCGCAGCAGAGAACGAGGACAGCAACATGGCGAGCGCCGTCAGCGCGCGGGGGGGTGAGAGCATCCTCGCTCCTAGCGGTCGCCCTCGAGCTCGGCAAGGCGAACGCCCCCGAGCCGACGTCCGCGCTTGACGGCGGATCGCCACGTTCGTGCCCGGACATCGGACGCGATGCCGTTTTTTATGCCATGGCGTGACGATCGGTATAAGGACCCCTCATGTCCTTCCGGGCGCGCTTCATCGCTGGGCTCCTCGCAACAGGGATCGCTGGCTGGGTCTCGACGGCCGCCGCGGCCTCGCCGTTCGCGACGACGCCTCCCCCCGAGGTGCTCGAGGCTTCCCCCGCGTTCCGCTACGCCAACATGAGCGATGCGGACGCCCTCCGCGAGCTCGACCGCCGCGGCGTCGCCTACGAGCGGCTCGCCGACGTCCCCGGCGTGCGCACACCGGTGCGTCTCGGCAGTGCCCTTCACGGGGTGCATGTGCACTCCTCGCTCCCCGCCGAGCAGCGGACGGACTCGCCGTTCGAAATCCTCGATGCGCGCCTCGCGCTAGCGCTCGACGACTTTACCGCGCTGCTCGAAGCGCACGACGTCGTCGAGCTTGTCCACTACACGATGTACCGCCCGAACGTGGCGAAGGCCGAGCCTGACGCGAAGCCCCTCGAAGCGGAGAGGGCCGACGGCAAAGGGCTTGTGACGACCCGACACCCCGTGAAGGGGAAAGACGGCGACGAGGCGAAGGCCTCCGACAAGGCCGACAAGCCCACGTCGACCAAGGGCAGCACCAAGAAGTCGAAGACGAAGAAGAAAACCGAGTCGAAAGACGGCAAGACCGCGTCCGCGAAGGGCAAGGGCGGCAAGCACAAGAACGCGAAAAAGGACGGCAAAGACGCGAAGGCGGTGGCCGCCAAGATCGCGCCGAAGTCCGACGCGCCTTCGACGAACGCCCAGGAAAATCCGGCCACGAGCACCCGCGAGGCCGTGGCGGCCAAGATCGCTCCAAAGAACGAGATGCCTGCGGCACAGAAGTCGTCCCCGGTAGAGCCGGCGCTCTCGAAGGGCATCGCCCTCGAGGGCGCATCACCGCTCGGCACCGCGCCCGAAGCGACCGCCGGAGAGCCCTCCAAGAACGGCGCCGTCAGCCCAACGGAACCGAAGGCCGAAGCGTCGAGCGAAACGCCGAGCCAAAAGCGGCACGCGAAGGCCGACAAGGCCGACAAGGCCGACAAGTCGCGCCGCAGCTCAAAGGGGGTCGAGAAGCCGGAGCCCCAAGCAGCCAAGGCCGACAAGCACGAGAAGACGTCGAAGGGCTCGAAGGACCACGGCAAGGACAAGAAGGGCAAGAAGCGCGGCGACGACCACGCGAAGTCCCACCACGGCGGTGAGCACGGAGCGGGCGACAAGCCAAAGCACGATGCGACGAACACCGAAGAGGACGCGCGCCTCGAGTCCGAGACGGATGCCCCTGCCAAGCAGGTGAACTGGGCCCCGCCTGGCACCCGCCATCCGGCCGGTCTCGCGATCGACGTCGGCGCCCTAAAGAAGAGCGACGGCCGCTGGCTGATGGTCGCGGATCACTTCGACGGACGCATTGGCTCGGCCACGTGCGGACAGACCGCGAAGCCCCCGACGACGGCCGAAGGCCGCGAACTCTGGTCGATCGTCTGCGAGTCGAGCCAGGCGGGCCTCTTCAGCTACGTGCTGACGCCCAACTACAACGCCGCGCACGCCGACCATTTCCACATGGAGATCAAGCCGGGCTCGCGCCTCGTGCTGTTCCACTGAGCTGGTCCGCTGAGCTGGTTCCGCTGAGCTGGTTCCGCTGAGCTGGTTCCGCTGAGTTCTCCCGCGCAACTGTCCCGCGGAACTCTGTTTTAGGGACCCGCTCTCCAACACACCGCCCCGCTCCTCAACGGAGTGGGGCGGCTTGCTTTGAGGGCACGAGCGCTCCTCAGCTTGGCTCGCCACGCTGCAGCACGTCGAGCTGCTCGGCGATGTCCAGCGACAGCACCTCGTCTTCAACGTCGAAACGAATGCCCGAACTCGGTCCGTCGCACCACATGGTGCGTGCACGCATGCGCAAGGGCGCCTCTCCCGGGCGGTCGATCTCGATCCAAAAAACCATCGGCAGCTCGTCACCAATGGGCGTCCCGAGCCGCGCCCCGGAGCCGCTGAGCTCGAGCACGGGGTAACGAGAGGCTCGGCCATTTCGAAACACGCGCGCGTCGAGCTCGGTGGCCGTTCGGAGCTCGATGCGTCGATCCTGGTACGACTCGAGGTTCATGTGGGTAAGTGTAAGATTACGCCTCGGACGCTGCGGGGGGCGAGAAAAGAGGGTAAATTTTCTCGCCTTCGGCGCGCCTTCGGCTATAAGCCGTCCTCCCATGCCTCAGAAACCGATCGTTCGCCGTCGTCAAAAGGCCCGCCGCACCAAGCAGCTCGCGCAATGGCGCGACAAGCAGGCGCAGACCCAGGAAGCCCAAGCTCCGGCTCCCAAGGCCAAGGCCGCCGCAAAGTGACCGCTGCGGGCCGACCCTGGCCCGTCGTGCTTCGCTGAGCCGGTCTTGAACCAAGCCGCCGGTCTCGAACGAAGAGAGTTGGCTCGAGAGACGGTAGCTCCCCGCTGCCGTCCTTTCCTCGTTTTGTTTTCGAACGAGGCGGCTTTTTCGCGTACGCCCCGGCGAAGCCTTCGCAACGGAGCCTCGGCGCGCGAACAAAATGCATCGAGCCGCAAGCAAGGTGCCCGCGGCTCGATTCGTACGCGCATCGCAGAAAGCCGCGGTGCGCTCACCGGCTCAGGTGACGGGCGACTCCCAGTCGTCCGAAGCGGACTTGCCGCCGTCGTTCCAGATCCAGGTGATCTTCTGGTAGCAGAACGAGACGTGCTCGCGCTCCTTGTGGCGCATGTTCTCTTCGACCTTGTTGTTCAGCATCTCGGAGCGGATGCCGGCGATCGACGCGTTCTCGAGCTCGATCGTGTAGTGCTGCTTCTCGGCGCCCGCGGCGTCCGTCGTCCAGAAGAAGAGCTGCGCCTTCGTGACCTGCTCGTTCGTCACGAGCGCCTGCATCAAAAGCGGCGTCGACTGGTCGAGCTCTTTGGTCACCGTGAGCGGCTTGTGCTGGCGCTTGCCGGTCGGCAGCCCGCTGGCTGCGTCCCGCGGCGAGACGACCTCATGGTTGTAGCCGATCACCATGATCTGGTCTTCGCGACCCTTCTGAGTGTTCGAGCCCTTGATTTCGCCTTGGGTCTTGCCGGTGAGCTTGAGGTACGCGTTGAGAGCCATGGTCGTCTTCCTTTTCGTTGTTCCCTGAGGCGTCGGCGCGACGGTGCTCCGTCTACGGACAATTCCGCGCGGGCCACCGGCCGCCGCCTCGGGCAGGTTCGGGTTGCCTCGCCGGGCTCGGTAGCGACCGGTGCCCGTCCTGCGAGGTGAGAAAAAGATAGGCATCATCCCCGCCGGGTCAACCGCTCAAGGCATGATTTTCAAAGGATTTTTCGGATCCGCGCGGCAACCATGGTCACCGGTTTAACCACCGTCGGGCCCGCGGGCCCCCGCGCGGCCGATCGCTCACGCGGCGAACCCCTTGCGTGCACGAACCGGAGCGCGGTTCCGCACGCCGTGGTTCGGATTCGCTGCTAATCTCGGGCAGACGATGGACCCGGGTGAGCGTGCGCTGCGACAACGCGCCAAGGCGATGATGCGCAAGCGTGCCCGAGCGGTGCGTAGCAGCGTGCCCGCCGTCGGCATCGAGGCCCGCTCTGCGCGGATCTGCGAGCGCCTCCTCGCGCAGCCCGCCGTGACGGAGGCGCGCGCCCTCGCGTTGTTTTGGCCGATTCTTCGCAACAAAGAGGTCGACCTTCGGGCGGTTGTCGAGCCGCTCCTCCGCGCTGGCAAACGGCTCGCGTTTCCGCGCGTGGTCGCGCAAAGCGAGCCGCTCGGCTTTGCCTGGGTGAACCATGTGAACGAGCTCGAGGAGCGCGGCCACGGTTTCGCGGAGCCCTCCTCCACCGCAGAACTCGCGAGCGAACTCGATGTCATCGTCGTGCCTGCGCTGCTGCTCGATGGGCGCGGACACCGCCTGGGCTACGGCGCGGGGTACTACGACCGGACCCTACCGAAACACTGTCCGCCTGCCACAGCCTTGGCCGTCGCCTTCGACTTTCAGCTCGCGCTCGATATCCCAACCCTCGAAGACGACGTCCCCGTGAACGTCATCGTCACCGAATCGCGCACGCTCGATGTCCGCAGTGGCGACGCGTTCAAGGCCTGAACCGAGGACGCTCACAACATCGAGACGGGATCGACGTCGAGCACGACCCGGACGTCACGCGGCAACTCGGTCAACAAGCCGACGAGAGCGGCCAGCACGCGGCGCAAGGGGGCCCGCTCGCGGGCGCGCAAGAGGACACGAAAACGGAAGCGGTTGCGCTTGCGGGCAATCGGCGCTGGGGCAGGACCAAGCACCTCCACCTCCGAGGTGACGGTGCGCGCCAACGCCGCAAGGCGTCCGGCCGCTTTCCGAGCGTCACCCTCGTCGATCGCCGAGACCCTCACGAGGGCGAGGCGTCGAAACGGCGGATAACCCGCGTCGCTGCGATCCTGAAACTCGTGCTCGAGGAACCCGGCGACGTCGTGCCTTGCCGCGCACACCACCGCAGGATGATCGGGATTGTACGTCTGGATCAGCACGCGGCCCGGGCGCTCGTGGCGTCCCGCTCGACCGGCGACCTGCACGAGCAGCTGAAAGCCACGCTCGGACGCGCGAAAGTCGGGGATGGATAGCGCCGCGTCCGCGTTGACCACGCCGACGAGCGTAACGCGGGGCAAATCGTGGCCTTTGGTGACCATCTGCGTGCCCACGAGGATGTCGATCTCGCCCTGCCGCATCCGCTCGATGATCTTGGCGGACTTGGCGCCGGCGGCGACGTCACGGTCGAGGCGAGCAACCCGCGCGCCGGGGAAGGCCTGCTCGAGGGCGCTCTCCAGCCGCTCGGTGCCGAGCCCCTCGAGCGACAGCTCACCGCCGCAATCGGGGCACGTCGGCGGCAGGGGCGCGAGGAAATCGCAAGAGTGGCAACGGAGGGTCGCGTCGCGGCGGTGGAAGGTCAGCGCGACCGAGCAAAGCTTGCAGCTGCGTACGGTGCCACAGCCCGTGCAGAGCACGGCCGGAGCGAAGCCTCGTCGATTCAAAAAGACGATCGCTTGCTCCTTCGCCGCGAGGCACTTCTCGAGCGCGCGGTGGAGCGGCAACGACAAGAGGCGCTCGCCGGTCGGCCCCGAGCCGATGCGTCGGAGGTCGAGGATCTCGACGGCCGGCAGCGCCGCCTGCGTCGCGCGATCGGGAAGGGAAAGCTGCACGAGCTTGCCACGACGCGCGAGGGCGACCGACTCGATCGACGGGGTGGCAGAGCCGAGCACGGTGACCGCTCCGGCGCGGTGCGCGCGGAGGAGTGCCATGTCGCGAGCGTGGTAGCGGACGCCTTCCTCCTGCTTGAACGAGCCGTCGTGCTCTTCATCGACGACAAGGAGGCCGAGGTCCTGCACCGGTGCGAAGAGCGCCGAACGCGCGCCCACGGCGATGCGGAGCTCACCGCTGCGAAGCTTGCGCCACATGCGGTGGCGTGACGCCTCGGGCATCGCGCTGTGAAGGACGCCGACGTCGTCGCCGAAGCGCGCGCGGAAACGGCCCACCAGCTGCGGGGTCAGGGCGATTTCCGGCACGAGCACGAGTGCTCCGCGACCGAGCGCACGCGCCGACGCGATGGCGTGCATGTACACCTCGGTCTTGCCGCTGCCGGTGACTCCGAAGAGCAAAAACGCCTCAGGGCGCTCGAAGGCCTTGGCGATGCGCTCGACCGCCACCCGCTGGGCCGGGACGAGATCGGGCGGCGCGTCGCGCTCGACGTGCCCGTCGTGAAGCTCGCCGGACTCAACGCTTCGTTTCTCGTGCGACACGAGACCGAGTTCCGACAGGCGCTTCAGCGCGACGCGCGCGTTGCCGTGACGGGCCGCGAGCTCGGCCACCGGCGTCGGACCATTCGCTCGCAACCACGCGAGGACCGCCGCCGCTTGACCCCGCAATTTACCGGGCTCCTCGATGAGGTCGGTCGCCTGCGCGACCAACACGGGTCGGCCGACCTGCTTGGTGTGACCCGGGCGCTCTCCCGGCAGGAGACTGCCCTGCGCTTCCAGGTCTTGCACGACCTCGCGCTCGACGGCCGGCAGCGCGAGACGCAGCACTTCGCCGATGGGCGCGACGTAATAGCGCGCCAGCTCCTCGAGAAAGCGCAGAAGCTCGAGCGGCAGCACGGGTTCCGAATCGAGCACGGCCACGAGCGGCTTGAGGCGGGCTGCATCGACTCCCGCCGGCGGCTCGTCGTGGAGCGAGAGCACCACCCCCGCAACCTTTCGGCGCCCAAACTCGCAGAGCACGCGCGCACCCGGACTCACTCGTCCGACGAGCGCCGGCGGCACGGTGTAACTGAAGCTCTGGCCGAGCGGCACCGGAACACCGACCGCCGCCCAGCGTGGCGGGCTCAAGGCGTGTAGATGCCGCCGTCGGCGAGCTGGGCGGACTGCGAATTGGTACCGCCCCAGACGATCATCTTGTCGCCCGTCGAGACGGCCGTGTGCCCGTAGCGCGGCGAGAGAGCGCGCGGCAGAGAGCCGGTCCAGAGGTTGGCCGGGGCGTCGTACGTCGCGCCAGAATCGAGGGGCGTGCCGGCAGCTTGGCCACCGAAAACGATCATCGTCTTTTTGGCCGAAAGCCAAACGGCGGTGTGATCACGGCGAGCGTCCGGAAGGTTGCCTCCGAAGGTCGTCCAACCCGAAGCGGGATCGAACGACGCGCCCGTACCGAGTTCGCTTGCGCCGTCATAGCCGCCGAAGACGAGCGTGCGCTGACCGTCGAACACGCACGTGTGGAAAGCGCGGGCGCTCGGCTGAACGAGATCGGAGAGGTTTGCCCAGTTCTCGCCCACCGGGTTGTAGCTGACGCCCGCGGTGACCCCGCCGTTGCCCCAGAATTGGTCGTTCACGCTTTGGGTGACGTTGTCGCCGAAGCCGCCGACGAGGAACATCAACGCCTTGTTGCTGTCCCAGATGCCGCAATGGTTGGCTCGCGACGCCACGACGGGAGGCAGCGTCGTCACTGGCGTCCACTTGTCCGTCGTCGGGTTGTAACGGGCGCCGCTCGTCAACTGGTTGTCCGCAGACGTACCGCCCCAGACGATCATCTCCGTGCCGGTCCACACCGCCGAGTGAGCCTGGCGGCCGGCCGGTGAGCCGCTGGTGCTCATCGGGGTCCAAGAGTTCTTGGCGGGGTTGAACCGTCCGCCGTCGGCGAGCACTCCGGCCTGGCTCGAGTAGCCGCCCCAAACAAGCATCTCCGTGCCGGTCCAAACGACCGTTGCGCGCTCGCGCGCCAGCGGAGCGCCCACGAGCGTCGTCGAGGTCCAGGTGTAGGTCGCGGGGTCGTAGAGGCCACCCGTGGCGGTCTGACCGCTGGCGGTGGTTCCGCCCCAGACCACCATCTTCGAACCCGACCACACGGCAACGTGATGGCGACGTGCGGAGGGAGGAGAACCCAACGTGCCAACGGGCTCCCACGGATCGGCGCAGGCGCCGGCCACACAGAGGCCGAAACACGCATGGTCGCATTTCCCGCAATTTTGCTGCGATGTCGTAAGGTCTTCGCAGCGGTTTGGCCCGCAGTAGTGGAGGGAGTCGGCGCAAACGCAGGCGCCCTTCGAACAGACCGTCCCTGGTCGGAACGAGCAGTCGCCCAAGCTGAGGCACTCGGCGCACTCGTGCTTGACGGTGTCGCACAGGCTCGTCGGTTCGGGGCAGTCGAGGCTGGAGGAGCACGGGATCGGGCCAGAGCCGCCTTCGCCCCCGGAGCCCGTGGTGGTCACCGAGCCTCCGCCGCCCGTACCCGTCTGCGTCGGCGGCTCGAGGCGAAGCGCGTCCACGCACGCCGTCGAGAGCGATGCCATACCGAGAAGCCAGGGAGCGACGTTACGAATCGAAGCCATTGTTCCTCCTGCTCGGACGCGACGAGCGACCGTCGCGGGCACCCTAGTACAACGCGGGGCAGGCGAGAAACTCCTCGTCGCGCCTCGCTTGGCATGGCGGAGTGCGCGCGCTATGTAGTCGATCCTTCGGGACCCACACCGACGGAGCCGCCCTTGACCCCCATCCTTCCGCCCCACCGTCGCTACGGGTCGCCGACCATGGCGGCCCTCGTCGTGGCCGTGGTGCTCGGCGCCGGAACCGGCTGCAAACCCAAGATCGGCGATGCGTGCACGACGGCGCTCGAATGTTCCT
>Ga0114972_10000220_pt1 | contig 41148 bp, 35 predicted proteins | sample M_140807_EF_Meta_FD_87354 | JGI IMG/M metagenome (GOLD analysis project Ga0114972, IMG submission 87354) | Freshwater microbial communities from Lake Montjoie, Canada to study carbon cycling - M_140807_EF_MetaG | ecosystem: Environmental > Aquatic > Freshwater > Lake | place: Lake Montjoie... | reverse complement strand
GCGAAGAAACAGGCTGGAAGCCTGTTTGCCGAGACAGGCGAGGACGCCTGTCTTCCTATGGTGGCAGGCGAAGAAACAGGCTGGAAGCCTGTTTGCCGGGACAGGCGAGGACGCCTGTCTTCCCAATGATGATCATTATGAAAGCTGGCTCATGGCCGAAATGTCAGCCGCAATGATCTTACCATTCCGCACGATCGCGCAGCCTGATCGATCTTCCCGCGCTGCGTGCAGTAATGCTTCGGCTGTAACATGAGGGGCGTGGAGATGCCGGCCTGCGATCGAACGCGGCGATCAAATTTTTCCCGTGTCGGTCCCGCGTCTGCGGTTCAACAGCGCTCCCACCGCCACCCAATTCCAACAAGCTTCAAGGCCCCTTGGGACATCCCTGAATTTACCCGCAGTTCTTTGTTGCTTTTTCCCGCGAATCAAGCCTAGGTTCGTCACCCGATAGGAATCGAGTGCTGAAGATGGTTTTTCCATACGGCGATTGGTTCGCTGGGAATTAGTGAATTGACCGATTATGGATACCATGCCTTTTACCGAACTCGGGCTTCCCGCCCCTCTGCTTGAAGCGATCGAAGAACTCGGCTACGAACGCCCGTCCGCCATCCAGGCGATGGCGATTCCTGTCGCACTTGCCGGCCATGACTTGGTGGGCCTGTCGCAAACGGGCTCGGGAAAAACGGCGGCTTTTGTGCTGCCGGCCTTGAGCAAGATCGACATCAACCGTCGCAAACCGCAGGTGTTGATTCTTTGTCCGACCCGCGAGCTGGCGATCCAGGTCTGTGAGGATGTTCATCGTCTCGGCTCGAAATTGCCGAAACTCCACGCGGTGCCGGTGTACGGCGGCGCGCCGATCGGTCGTCAATTCCGCGCGCTGGAAGACGGCGCGCATTTGATCGTCGGAACTCCCGGGCGACTGCTCGACCACATGCGTCGCGGGTCGTTCAATCCCTCGGAAATCAAGGTCACGATTCTCGACGAAGCGGATCGCATGCTCGACATGGGGTTTCGCGAGGAGATGGAGGAAATGCTCGCCCAACTCCCGGAATCGCGGCAGACGATGTTTTTTTCCGCCACCATGAACCGCGGAGTGGAGGGATTGATCAAGCGCTTCGGCAAGAACGTGCAAATGCTCCAGATCGAGCGCAAGGCGCTCACCGTGGAATCGGTGGAGCAACGACACTACGAAGTGCGCGAGCGCTCCAAGGTGGAGGTGTTATGCCGCTTGCTCGATCTCGAAGATCCCCGGCTGGCGATTGTTTTTTGCAACACCAAAAAAGCGGTGGACGAGTGCACCGAGGCATTGCTGGCCCGCGGTTATCCGGCCGATCGGTTGCATGGCGATGTCACCCAGCAGATGCGCGAGCGGGTATTGCAGCGTTTCCGCGAGGGCAAGGTCGAGGTGTTGGTGGCGACGGACGTGGCTGCACGCGGCATCGACATCGAGGAGATCGACATCGTTTTCAACTACGACGTGCCGCAGGACCCCGAGGATTACGTTCACCGCATCGGCAGGACGGGACGAGCCGGGCGTTCGGGACGGGCGATTACATTTGTGTTCGGCAGGGACCTTTACCGCCTGCAGAATATCGAACGCACGATTCGTCAAAAGATCACCCGTCACCGCGTGCCGTCGCAGGAAGAGGTGGAAGACCGCCGCGCGGATTCGCTCTATGACAGCGTGCGCGACCGGCTGGAAGCGGGAAGTTTCCAGGGTCACGAAACCCACATCGAGCGACTGTTGGACCAAGGACATACCGCGACCGACATCGCAGGCGCGTTGTTCACTTTGCTGCGTGAGGCGACATCGACCAAGGGACAGAGCATCGCGGAAGATACCACGCCAGGTGCGGGCAGCAAGTTTGATCGCTCGGACAGCCAGCCGCATCGCCCGGATCGCAGTGCGGAGCGTTCGAGTTCCTACGCCGGTGAAATGGCGAAATTGTTCGTCAATCTCGGCAAGACCCACGGCATCAACGCCAAGGACCTGGTGGGCATGCTCTATCGCGAGGGTTCCGTGCCCGATGGCACACTGGGACACATCAAACTTTTCCCCCGTCACACGATCGTGGAAGTTCCCGAAGAATGTGTCGAAAAAACGCTGCGGGCTCTTGCCAAAGCGAAACTGCGCGGCAAGCCGTTCCGCATCAATCGGGACAAGCAGCCCTGATCTGGTCGACACCGGTTCGACTTCACGGCATCGGGAATATTTTGAATAGACAGCTTCGGCCGGAGGTCTTACGATCAGTTAAAACTCATTAAGATCATGAAAATCATCACCGCACTTTTTTGTTGTTTGTTTTTGTTTGTCTCCTGCGAGAAAAAACCGCAGGCGGTTGTAGTGCCCGAGACTCCTGCTGCGGACAAATCCGCTGCACTGGCAGCCGAACTCAAGACCATGGAGTTGCAGGAGCAAAAACTCCGTAGCGAAATAGAACTCGAACGTCTCGCCATGGAACGGGAGGATCTGCGCGCGCAACGCGAGGCTCTCGATGCGAAAAGCTCGCGTTTGTCGGACGACGAACTTGAACTGGAGCGGAAGAAAACCGCCCTCGCCGAAGAGCGTGCCGCCGATGCCATCGAGAAAGCCCGCGAGGCGAATCGTCCGCCACCGGCCGAGCCTGTCCGTGAGCCGGCTCCAGTGCCCGCCAGGCAGGAACGTCCGGTATCGGGCAATATCGGCGACTACGACTATAGTGTTTTCTACGACCGGCTTGCCTCCCAGGGATCGTGGTTCAACTCCCCCCAATACGGCTACATCTGGCGTCCGACGATTTACGTTCAGAACAACAACTGGCGTCCCTACACTGTCGGCAATTGGGTATACAGCGACCGCGGTTGGACCTGGTGTTCCAACGAATCATTCGGCTGGGCCACCTATCACTATGGTCGCTGGGTATTGCTGCGCAATTCGGGTTGGTGCTGGGTTCCCGGAAACCAATGGGCTCCGGCCTGGGTTGCTTGGAAAAGCGGCGGCGATTACGTGGGCTGGGCCCCGTTGCCTCCGGAAACACTGTATTGGAACGCCTCGCACTGGAGCCGCTACAATGGAGCGTCCTGCGGCATCAGCCCGCGCTGCTTCAGCTTCGTCCGCTCGAATGGCTTCGGCGGTTCGATCAACACGCTGGTGTTTTCAATCAACGATTGCGTGAGAATCTACAGCCAGACAAACTACATCGGCGGCTACCGCTGGTCGGGCAATCGGGTGAACTGCGAGGGCATTTCCTATGAAAATGCCTGCAAGTACGTCGGTCGCGAACTGCCACGCTATGATTGCGAGTTCGACGGACGCCCGCCGGGCCGTCATGATTCCCTGCATTTCATGGAAGCTCGGGGCAAACACCTGCAGATTCACGCGCCCGACATGAACGTGCCCTGGAATGCCGGGCTGCAACCGGTGAAGATCGAAAAATCGGTCGATGATGATGAAATCGTCCGCGAGAAAACCATCGACCCCGAAGTGGTGAAGGAGTTTTCGTCGGCACGCGGTCGCGACAGGGAGAATGGTGAAAAATCGGTTCGCGGCGGGCTGGCAAAGAAAATGACCGAACGAATCAAGCTTGAGGAAAAAATCGATAATCAGCGCAACGCCCTTGCGGCGGTCGACGGTTCTCCCTCACCCAAGGATGGCACGAAACGGGATGACAAAAATCCAGACCGCCCCACCCACATGTCGGGATCGACCAAGGATTTGACTCCTGTGCGACCGATTGAACCATTGCCGGACCCGGCAAAAGACGGTTCGCCGTTGCCGGAGTCGCGCCCTGATGACAAACCGGCGATTGTCGCTCCCGCCGCAGTGGATGGCAAGATCCGTCCGCAGCCTCCGGTGGCAGTGGATCCGGCTGTCATTGGATCGAAGGACAAAACTGTTCCCGGCACTGTGAAGCCTGGACGCGGGGCTTTGCCGGAATCGAAACCCGATGGAAGAAACGGGACTGACGTTCCTGCGGTTGTTCAACAGCAGGAAGAAGCCGCCATGAAGGAAAAAGAGATGCAAGCACAGCGCGAGGCGATCATGAATGAAGAACGTCGGAAAGCATCCGAGCGCCTGAAACAGCAATCGATTTCGGAAGCGGAAAAAGCGGCGGAATTGCAAAAAAACCGTCCTAATGACGAGCAAATGCGTCAGCGGGCAAAGGAACTTGCTGAAGCGAAGATGAAGCAACAGCAGGAGCAGGAAGCACTGCGCGAGGCGCAGCAACAGCAGAGCGAAAAAGATCGTGATGCGAAGATGAGCAAGCTGCGGGAAGCCGCCGAGGCCGCCAAACAAAAGGCGGCGGAGGAAGAACAACTGCAGCAGGGAAAAGCCGCGCGCGAGCAACAGATACGTCAGCAACAGGCGGAGTCCGAAGCGCGCAAGGCGCGGGAGCTTGATGCCAAAGCGGCCCAGATGGAGGCAGCGCGCGCCGAACAGGAGCAAGCGCGCGAGGTGCAGATGCGAGCGCAGCAGGAAGCGGCCAAACAGGCGCAGGAACAGGCGCGTGCCGAGCAAATGCGTGAGCGGCTAGTTGCAGAGAAGCAAGCCCAGGAACAGGCACGGGCTGAACAGATGAGGGCGCAGCAGGAGGCCGCAAAACAGGCCCAGCAACAAGCCCGTGAGCAACAGATGCGCCAGCAGCAGGAAGCGGCCCGCGAGCAGCAGATGCGCCAGCAACAGGAAGCGGCTCGTGAGCAGCAGATGCGTCAGCAGCAGGAAGCGGCCCGTGAGCAGCAGATGCGTCAGCAGCAGGAAGCGGCCCGTGAGCAGCAGATGCGCCAGCAACAGGAAGCGGCCCGTGAGCAACAGATGCGTCAACAGCAGCAGGCGGCCGAGGGAGCGTTCAAGCGCAAACAGCAGCAGGATGCCGCGCGGGAGGCCCAACAAAACAAGCGCGACCGCTAAGAGTGCGGGGTCGGTATGACCGGCGGTTCGGTCATTCTGATGGATTATTCCCGCATATTTTGTGAATCGTTGCTATTCCCTCGAACACTCGTATAGTGATAGCGCGGGATTGGAGCAGGCGTGATGAGGAAGGTTCCTCGCTCCGCTCTTCATTCACCGCGAACAAATGCTAACGAAAGAAAGTCAATACCTATGAGCAATGAAATTCAAGCCATCAGTCAGGATCTCAGTCACCTGGCCCACCACGCCCGCGCGTTGGTGACCGCGACCGCCGACGTCGCCAGCGACCAGGTTGTGGAAGCGCGTGCGCAACTCGCGAACGTCCTCAACAGCGGCAAACACCTGATCCGTGAAAAATTCACGGACTATTCCCGAAGTTACCGCGAAAGCGTCAGTCTGAATCCCTATGAAGCAGTCGGCATCGCGCTGGGTGTCGGTTTTCTGATTGGCTTCTGCTGCCTCAGGCGCTGCGCTTTCTCGCGCTGCCACAACCTATAAGGTCTGTCGCATGCGGCGCGACCATTCGAATGAGGAATCACCGAAAATCCCGGACTAGAGTCGGGAAAACATGCGTGTGGCCGCGCTCCGCCCGGGCGGGCGATTTCCTCCTAACATTTTTCAATGTGCCGGTTCCTTTTGAAAAATGAAATCTGTTGTTGCAAAATGCAAAATCTGTGATGAAATCTCCCTCCCGTAACAAGTCACGCGCACGTGGCGGAATTGGTAGACGCGCTAGATTCAGGTTCTAGTATTAGCAATGATGTGGAGGTTCGATTCCTCTCGTGCGCACTTTCGGTCCTACGGGAATATGGTTTCAAAAAGCCACACTCCCAAGCCCAACAGTGGCATCAGGATGACGGATCGCACCAACCAGATCGCCGTGGGCGGTTTTGGCTGCGGCGCGATCGACAGGATGCGTTTGGCTTCGGGAGCGCCGGCAATGACGCTCAGCATCTCGCGTGTGTAGTCATGGCCGCCCTTCCACAAATCGAGTAGAGCGAGGGGTGTTTTCACGAGCCCCCAGGGAAATCCCCACCAACCGAAAGTCATGGTCAGGATGGTTGCAAAGAACAACGGTCCCATCGGCCATTGGTCGGTCGCCACAAGCCGGGCGTCGCCCAGGCTGCGCCGGAACGTGAGAACGAGCACGGAAACCACATAGGGGTAGGTGACATATCGTTTTCCAGCAAGGACTTCCGCCACGACCGGGTGTTCCAGAACCGCAGCCGCAAGGGGTGGCGTGCCGCGTTTGATTGAGGCATCGTGCGCTGTTGGCTTCATCGTGCGGACATCCTTTTCTTTCATGCGGAGTCCTGAGCAGCCGGGGCGGTGGCCTACAGGACAAGCTATTTTTCCTGCGGGCCAAATTGTTTCCGATACATGACTTTGAAGGGATTCTCCATGGGAGCGATAACATCCTCGTTGACCAGCAGCGGCACGGTTTCCTGCCACCACTTGTCGTAGGATTCGCGGAGTCGGGCGACGATTTCAGGGTGCTCGGTTGCGATGTCTTTTGACTCGCTTCGATCCGTCGCCACGTCGTAGAGGGCCGTGTTATTGACAAGTCGGTAATTGCCGCTGCGGATGGCGCAGTTTTTGTATTTCCATGCCTCGTATTGGCCCTTCGGCCAGCGTCCCAAATGGGTGACCAGAGTTCGTTCGGGCCAGGCTGATTGCGGGTCCTTGAGCAACGGCAGCAGGCTTTTTCCCTCGACTTGCGCCGCTGTGGATTCATCGAGTTTGACATCCGCGATCTCCGCCAGGGTCGGAAGGATGTCGATGTGCGCGCTGAGTGCCGGGCAGTCAACAGCGGCGTGGATGACGCGCGGCCAGCGCCAGAACGACGGGGCGTGCGTGCCGCCTTGGTACGGCGTGCCCTTGCCTGCGCGGTAGCCGCCGCTGTAGGTATCGGTGTGGGTGCCGCCGTTGTCACTGAGAAAGATCAGCAGGGTGTTGTCCTCGATGTTCCATTGCTTCAGTTTGTCCATCAGCGCACCGATATTCTCATCGATGTTGGAGATCATGGAAAAATAGGCGATGTCCTTGGGCGCGCATTTTTGATCACGATAGATTTTTTCGTACTGCGAGCCCGGACTCACTTCTGGGCCATGCGGTGCGTTCGGAGTGATGTAGGCGAAAAACGGCTTGTCGGTCTTGCGCATTTCATCGATCCAGCCGAGCGACTGCCCGAAAAAAACATCGGTGCAGTAGCCCTTGGTTTTCACGATTGTTTTGTTGTGCAGGATGGCCGGGTCGAAATATTTATTGTTGGGAAAGTCGCCGCAACTGCCGGGATAAGTCTGGCCGATGCCCCCCGCACCGTGGATGAAAATCTCATCGAAGCCCCGTTTGTCGGGCTGGTAGGCTTCTTCATCGCCCAAGTGCCATTTGCCGAAAATGCCTGTGCTGTAGCCTGCTCTCTGAAGCAGTTGCGGCAGGGTTGTGGCCTTGAGCGTCATACGTTCGCGCTCGAAAATCGTGTGGGTGACTCCGTTCTTGAATTCGTGCCGACCCGTCATCAGCGCCGAGCGCGTAGGCGAACAGGTCGGGCTGACGTGAAAGTCGGTGAAACGCAGGCTCTGCGCGTGCAGTTTGTCGAGATGAGGGGTTTTGATGAAAGGATGCCCGTGCGCGCCGATGTCGCCCCAGCCCATGTCATCGGGCATGATCAGAATGATGTTCGGTTTCTCGGCTCCGGTTGCGATGTTGATCGATAGCAGGGCCAAAAGCAGCGCGCGCAGGGGAAAAATTTTCATCGAAGTCCGCAGGAGATGCTATTTGACATCGACCACCTGATAGATCGGACCCGAGTGATCGACGATGAACAGGTTGCCCTCGGGGTCTTCAGCGAACGAGGCGATTTGTTTGATCTTTCCGCCCTGCGGCTGCAGTTGCTCGGTGTGATCGACAAAGTCGCTCGCTTTGCCTCCTTTCAACTCAAACGACCAGATTCGCGGATTCTGATAGTCGCCGAAGATGTAACGTCCGCCGAGTTCCGCAATCGGTCCGCGATAGACATAACCGCCGGTCACGGAAACTCCCTCGCTGGGGCCGTTGCCGTGATTGTAGACATAGACCGGCTCGACGTTGTCCTTCGGTTTGTCGCCGCCCACTCCATTGGCGGGCGTTGCCACATCACCTTCGCGCAAGCGCCAACCGAAGTTGGCACCGAAGGCTTTTTTGTGAGGGATGGCATCAATTTCCTCCCAATTGTTTTGGCCGACATCGCCGATCCAGAAGTCGCCGGTTTTTTTGTCGAAGGAACAGCGCCAGGGGTTGCGCACGCCGAAGCACCAGATTTCCGGGAGGGCGTCTTTGGTTTTGACAAACGGATTGTCCTTGGGAACCTGATAGCCCTTTTGTGGAGAGACATCGATGCGCAGCACCTTGCCCAACAGGCTTCCCAGATTTTGGGCGCGCTGGTTCGGGTCATTGCCTGAGCCGCCGTCGCCGTTGCCGATGTACAACATGTTGTCGGGACCGAATTCAATCCAGCCGCCGTTGTGATTTTGAAAATCCTGAACATAGCGAAGAACGACTTCCTCGGCCGCCGCATCCACTTTGCCGTCCTTGACGGTGAATCGCGAGATGCAGGTGTGGTGCTGTTTGTCCTTGTCCACGTAGTTGACGTAGAACCGACCGCTCTTTGCGAAGTCGGGCGAGAAAGCCAGTCCGAGCAAGCCCTCTTCGTTGCCCTCGCGGCTCACTTTTTCGTGGATGTCCAGCAGCACCGATTTGGCGCCCGTTTCCATGTCAACCACGGTGATCACGCCGTGTTGCTCGATCACCCACATCTGCTTTTTATTGATTTTAGGCACCCCGGCCCAGACCGGACGGTTGAAGCCGTCGGTGATTTTTTTGACGCCGACTTTGGCGGACAGATTGGCGGTGAGAATGAGGCCGAACAGCAAGGAAGTGATGGTGCGTTGCATGATGTCGTTATCCATAACTGCAACGCACCCCGCGTCAAGTCGGAATCGGTGAAAACTCCGCCCGGTGATGGAGTGCTTTAGGATCGGGACTTGACCAGATGGGCGATTTTCTGATCCTCGTCGCCCGCAGCCCAAACGTGACGCAAAAAATCGGCGGGATGGATGTCGCCGTGCTTGCGCAGGAAATTCCGGTCGCCTCCGCAGCCGAACATGATGTCGGGATCAATCTCGCCCCGCAGCTTGGCGCGGGCCTTGGAGAGAATGCGCGGCAGGTAATCGATGCCCTCCAGCACGTCGCCAAAGGTCGGCAGGTCCTCGACGCGCGTCAGTTGGTCCGACACGACACCCTTTTGAATTGTGAGAAAATAATCCCGCCGCACCGCCGCGATCAGCAATGCCGTGCTCGGGGCGGGCTCGTGATAATCGTTGGAGTCTTCGACGAAATCATAAAACTCCCGTTCCTTGCAGCCGATGGCATCCAGAAACGCCCGGTCCTCCGCCGTATAGTAGCCGCTGAAATTCTTGTCGCCGGAAGCATGGAGCGCCTGGCAGCGTTCGAAAAGTTGCATGAATGTTTGGTCCCACATGGTAATGATTCTGTTAGTGATTGCTGGTTAGGATTTGCGAGTAAAGTTCCTCCATTACCTGTTGCGGTATGGGCTGCGGATCGGGATATTCGAAAATCTCATTTTCGTAGTTGCGAAGGATGATCCGCCCCGGCTGGCGGCTGAGTATGTATTCCGGATTGATCGGGATTTTTCCGCCTCCGCCAGGTCCATCGATGACGTATTGAGGAATCCCGTATCCGGTGGTGTGCCCGCGCAGTTGTTCGATGATCTCCAGCCCTGTGGCAACGGGGGTCCGCAGGTGGGCCGACCCGTTGATCAGGTCGCACTGGTAAAGATAATACGGTCGCACCCGGCACATCAGCAACTTGTGAACCAGCGCGCGTTGGACGGTGGCGTTGTCGTTGATGCCGCGCAGCAGCACCGACTGGTTGCCCAAGGGAATGCCGGCGTTGGCGAGTCGTTCCAGCGCAGCCCTGACCTCGGTGGTGAGTTCCTTCGGGTGATTGCTGTGGATGGAAAGAAACAGCGGATGATGTTTTTGCAGCATCGCACACAATTCCGGCGTGATTCGCTGCGGCAGGAAGATGGGGATGCGCGAACCGATGCGCACGAATTGAATGTGTGGAATCGACCTCAGGCGGGTGAGGATCCGGTCGAGTTTGTCGTCGGAGAGCAACAGCGGGTCGCCACCGGAGAGCAGCACGTCGCGAATGGAGCTGTTCTTTTCCAGGTAATTGAATGCCGCCTCCCATTGGATTTCCAACTGCTGGTCGCCGACACCGGACACGACTCGCGATCGGGTGCAGTAGCGGCAGTAGGAGGCGCAGCGGTCGGTGACCAGAAACAGCACGCGGTCCGGATAGCGATGCACCAATCCGGGCACGGGCATGTGCCGATCCTCTCCGCAGGGGTCAGCCATTTCCTCGGGTGCGCTCCACGCTTCTTCGATGCGAGGTATGACCTGCCGACGAATCGGGCATTCGGGGTCGTTGCGGTCGATCAATTGAAAAAAATGCGGGGTGATCGACATCGCCAGCTTGTGGCCCGCCAGTAGCACGCCGGCGCGTTCTTCCTGCGAAAGCTCCATTCTGCTCTCGAGCGCACTGAGCGAGGAGACGCGGTTTTTCAACTGCCAGCGGTAGTCCTGCCACTGCTCCCGGCTTGCGTCCGGCCACAGGTCCATTTCCGAAGGATGAAACCCGGTCATCCTGTCATACACTTCTTCGTCAATCATTGTTTTGAAGTTCCGATGCTACACGTGGATTTTAAGATGTCAAACCAGCGTTTTGCTGCGGGGATGACGGGCGATCAAACCGGCAGGAGAAGATTTTCGCGGAATCCGTCATCCATCAAAACCCACAGGCGTTTTTTTCTGGATGGGCGGTTGTGGGTGAAACGCTCGTCCGCGCCTGCTGGCGGTTCGACAAGTCGAAGATGCGAGCTTGGAAACGTCATAGGGCAAAAACTCGAGGGGAGTCGAAAATGCTCCGCTTTTCTTGCAAGTGAAAATTCAAAACCGGGATGACGGCAGTGCGCGTTTTTGGCGACCAGGTTGTCACGCCTCGATGATTTCGACACCGCTTCGAGCCAGGTCGCTGAGGATCGTTTTGTCGGCCTTGGTATCGGTGATGACACAGGTGAGATCGCTGATCTGCGCGAAGAAAAACGAGGCTTTCTGGCCGAGTTTGGTATGGTCGGTGAGAAACACCACGTCTTCGGCGCAGGCGACCACCCGTTCCTTGAATACCGCCTGGCGGTTGTTGGTTTCGGAGACACCCCGGGTCAGGTGCAGACCGCTGCCGGAAAAAAACATGCGGTGGATGTTGAAGCGGCGAAGCGATTGTTCGGCGATCAGTCCGATGAACGAGCGCGAGCGAACGTCGTAAAGACCACCCGTACAGATCAAATCAAGATTCGGCCGGCCTTCCAGGGCGGTGAAGACGTTCAAGGCGTTTGTTAGAATGGTCAATGGATAGTCCGGCAAAAATTCTGTTAGAGTCAACGCGGTCGATGAGGCATCGAGGAAAATCGTTTCGTTCGGCTGGATTCTCTTTGCCGCAACCCGGGCGATCGCGGTTTTTTCCTCGCGATTGGTCAACTGCCGTTCGGTGAGCGAAATTTCCTCGCGGATTTTCTCCAGTCGCACCGCGCCACCGTGAACGCGAATCAAATGTCCGCGCTTTTCCAGGACTTCGAAATCCTTGCGGATGGTTTCGTCGGTGACGTTCAACACCGCCGCGATTTCGATGGTGCGGACGTTGCCGGTCTCGTTCAAATGCGCGAGAATTTGCTTTTGTCGTTCCTGGGGAAGCACGGCAATCCCTTGACGAAAAAATCAACTCATGTAAAGCAAATATTGGATATTTCTGGAAATAATTGGATTTTTGTTGACAAAACCGAAAAAACAAAGAAATTAGCTGCGCCGATGTCCAGTTCCACAACATCCAGAGCCGTAATTGAACAATTGGTTCGCGATCAGGTCTACGCCACCATGGGGTTGGCGGCGCCAAAGTCCGCACCGAACAAACTACTGGTGAATATCAGTGCACGCCACTGTCATTTGACCCAAGCCGCTGTGGAGGCGTTGTTTGGTCCGGGGCATCAGTTGCAGCCAATGAAGGATCTTTATCAACACGGGCAGTTCGCGGCGAAGGAGTCCGTGACGCTCATCGGCCCGCGCAGCCGGATCATTTCCAACCTGCGGATTCTCGGTCCGTGCCGCAATCTGAACCAGGTCGAACTCGCCTACACCGATGCGATCGCGCTGGGTTTCGACATCCCGGTGAAAATGTCCGGCGACATCGCGGGCACCCAGGGCGGCATGTTGATGGGGCCGCATGGGTATTTCGAACTGAACGAGGGGATCATCCGCGCCCAGCCCCATGTGCATATGCATCCCGACGACGCGGCGTTTTACGGGGTCAAGCATCTCGATGTGATGAAGCTCAAGGTGCACGGGGTGCTCGGAATGACCTTCGACAACCTGGTGGTCCGCGTCGATCCCTCGTTCAAACTGGAGGTTCACATCGACACCGACGAAGGCAACGCCTGCGGACTGAAGCCCGACACATTTTGCGAACTGACCAAATAATTTTCATCAACAGTAACCTCAATTCCAACCAGAAAGAAACAACATGAGTGCAGCACTCGGATTCATTGAAACCAAAGGATATGTCGGCAGCGTCGAAGCTACCGATGCCATGACCAAGGCGGCGAACGTAGAGCTCGTCAAACAAATTCAAACCGGCGGGGGATTCCTCACGGTGATCGTCAAGGGCGATGTCGGCAGCGTGAAATCCGCTGTTGCCGCCGGTGCCGATGCCGCAGGCCGCGTCGGCGAACTGGTCGGCTCCCACGTGATCGCCCGTCCGCACAACGAACTGCTCGTGCAACTCGGCATCGCCTGATCAACTCCATTTTCACAACCTAACACATTACCATTATGGCCAAACAAGCAATCGGAATTCTGGAAACCAAAGGTTTCATCGCCTTGATCGAAGGGGCAGACGCCGCACTCAAATCCGCCGACATTCAAATGACCGGCTGGGACAAGATCGGCTCCGGTCTGGTCACCGGATTTTTTACCGGCAATGTCGCCGCCGTGAAGGCGGGTCTCGATGCCGCCGCCGCCGCCGCTGCGAATGTCGGCACGGTGACCTCGGTGCAGGTGATCGCCCGTCCGCACGACGACCTCAGCAAGCTCGGCAGTTGGATTGGGTGATCCCTTTTCCGCTTCCGGATTTGATTTCCACAAACTCTGACTCAGATGAACGTCCTCATCGCCAACTTGGGATCCACGTCCTTTAAATACCGGCTTTTCCGCATGGATGCAGCCGGGCAGGAGGTACTGGCCAAAGGAGGCTATGAACGCGTCAGCGATTATGCAGCGGTCATTGATGACGCATTGGCGACCCTGCAGAAGGACGGTGTGATTTCCTCGCCCGATGAAATTGATGCGGTCGGTTTCAAAACAGTGCTGGGCAAAAATCTCAGCGGTTGTGTGATGGCCGACGAAACATGTGTCAGGGCTCTGGAGGATTTCGCGGCTGTCGCGCCGGCACACAATCCGCCCTATGCCAACGGCATCCGCCAGTTTGCGAAGTCGCTGCCCCAAGCGCGACTTGTCGCGTTGTTCGAGACCGCCTTTTATCAATGGGTTCCGGAAGCGCGCGGCACGTACGCGCTGCCGAAATCCTGGCGCGACATCGGCGTCCGCCGGTATGGCTTTCACGGTGCCAGTCACAAGTTTGTCGCGGAACGCTCGGCGGAGTTGCTGGGCCGGAGTGATGTTGCCCTCGGCACCGCGTCCCTTTATCAAAACGGTCCGGCCGACATTGCGGGCAAACCATTGCGCGTGGTTTCCTGCCACCTTGGCGGCAGCAGTTCGGTGACCGGCATCTGCAACGGCGTTGCCATCGGAACCAGCATGGGATTTTCGCCGCAGAGCGGTCTGCCGCAAAACAACCGCGTCGGCGACCTCGATTCCGGCGCACTTCCTTATGCGGTCAAAACACTGGGGATTTCCATGGAGGAAGCGGAACGCCAATTGACCAAGGAATCGGGTTTGTTCGGCATTTCCGGCGTCAGCAACGACATTCGTGACATCCATCAGGCCATGAATGAAGGCAATGCCGACGCTGCGTTGGCGCTCGGGCATTTGATCGATTCCATCCGCCACTGGGTCGGCGCCTTCGCCTGGCAAATGGGTGGTCTCGACGCGCTGGTCTTCACCGCCGGAATTGGCGAAAACGATCATGCCGTCCGCAAAGCCGTATGCGCGGGTTTGGAGGAATTCGGACTTCTGTTCGATGAAGAACGCAATCTTGCCTGTCGCGCCGTGGAGGCCGAACTCAGCGCCGATTCATCCCGAGTGAAAATATTCGTCATTCCCGCCAACGAGGAACTCGTGCTGGCCCGCGAGGTTTATCGAAAAATCTCCCACATCAACTAACAAGGCGTTTTAGGCGCCAAAGCAACCATTCTCACCAGTCAATTCAACAATCAACTAACAAAACATATGGCTAAACAAGCAGTAGGACTATTGGAAACCCGCGGACTCGCATGCCTCGTCGTCGGGGTCGACGCGATGCTCAAATCCGCTAACATCGAACTCGCCGGCCCGATGAAACAAGTCGGCAGCGCGTTGTGCAACGCGGTGATCACCGGCGATGTCGCCGCCGTCAAGGCAGCGATCGACACCGGTGCCGCGGCTGCCAGCGCCTGTGGCGAAGTGGTCAGCGCTCATGTGATCGCGCGTCCGGACGATGCCGTCGATGGCGTCCTGCCCAAGGAAACCGTGACCCGCGCTCCACGCAAGTAACCTGATGTCACGGCGCGTCGCCGCCCGGCGCGCCTGTCATCCAAAGGAAAACAATCATGTTTCTTGCAGAAGTCATCGGCCAGGTTGTGGCGACAAAAAAAGACGATCATTTGATCGGACGCAAGCTGCTGGTCCTGCGCCCGAAGCTCGTGGACGACAAGGACAACAGCAAATTCAAGGACGGCCAGAACACCATCATCGCCATCGACACCGTCGGTGCCGGGGTGGGGGAGTTCGTGCTGTTCTGTCAGGGCAGCAGTGCCCGTCAGGCCGGTGATCTCAAACCCGTGCCGGTGGATGCCGCCGTGGTCGCCATCGTTGACTGTGTGGAGGTGTTGGGTAAAACAATTTACAAGACCAATTAGTAAAGCATTTTTTAACCACTGATACACTGAGACCCACTGATAGAACTGATTTTATGAAGGCATACGATGAAGAAAATTATCCTCACAGTGAACACAGCGGGCAGATTATTGCGGTAGCGAAAACGGTGCATGATCATTTTCGTCCCGGGCTTGATGAAAAATTGTATGAGCGGGAGATGTGTATTGAGTTCGCCGAACAAGGCATCTTTTTCGAAGTTCAGAAGTCGTATCCAGTTCACTATAAAAACAACTATCTTGGCGTTCTTATTCCTGATTTGATTGTGCGCGAGACTGTCATCGTAGATCTCAAAGTTGTAGATGCTTCTCATGATGATCACTTAGCCCAGATGCTAGGTTATCTGAGCATTACAAATTTGGAAATTGGACTCAGCATCAATTTTAAACACTCAAAACTCCAAGTCAAACGAATCGCTAACCTCAAAAAAAATCAGTGAACTCAGTGGTCATCAGTGTATCAGTGGTTCCTTCTTCGTTTACTATCTAACCAGTTTTTTTATGACTCTCGATCAAAAACAAATTCAATCCGTCGTGGAAAGCGTGCTGGCACGCCTCGCTACTGGCAATGTGGGCGCCGCGCCGGCCAAAAAGGACGGCTGTGGCTGCGGCTGTGCGGGGTCGGATGGCAAATTCGGCGTGTTCACATGTGTGGACAAAGCAGCCGAAGCCGCCCATGCCGCTCATCTCAAACTGAAAAAAGCGGGTGTCGCAGCGCGCTCGCGGGTGATTGAAATCGTGAAAACGATGGCCGTGGGCAATGCCGAAGCCTGGGGCAAGTTTGAAATGGAGGAAACCAAGATCGGCCGGCTTGACCACAAGATCGCCAAGCTGCTGATCACCAAAAATGTTCCCGGCGTGGAATGGCTACATCCCTACGCGTTGAGTGGCGACGGCGGCATCATGCTCGAGGAGTACGCGCCATTCGGCGTGGTCGGCGCCATTCTTCCGGTCACCCACTCGGTTCCCACACTGACAGGAAATGTCATCAGCATGGTTGCCGCCGGCAATACCGTCGTGTTCAATCCCCACCCCGGTGGCGCGCGCTCTGCGGCGATGGCGGTTGCCGCCTACAACCAGGCGATCGAACGCGAAGTGGGCATCGCCAACATCATCACGACCATCGAGACTCCGACGCTTGAATCGTTCGACCTGATCTGCAAAAACCCGCTGATCCCGCTGCTGGCGATCACCGGTGGTCCGGCCGTGGTGAAGGCCGCGATGGCTTCCGGCAAACGGGCGATCTGCGCCGGACCGGGGAATCCGATGGTGGTTGTCGATGAAACCGCCAACCTTGCCAAAGCGGCTGCGCAAATCATCGAGGGCGCCGCATTCGACAACAACCTGCTCTGCATCGGGGAAAAAGCGGTGTTTGTGGTCGGCTCGGTGTTCTCCCGTTTCATGGAGGAAATGCAGAAAGCCGGTGCGTTCCGACTCAACGCCGCGCAACTCGCTTCGCTGACCAAAGCGGCGTTCACCTACAAGGAGACCGATGGCGGATGTTCGCACGCCGCCGTCAACCGCGAACTCATCGGTGCCGATCCTGCGGTGCTGGCTCATCATGCGGGTGTCAACATCCCGGTAGGAACGCAGTTGCTTTTTGCCGAGACCGATGCCGATCATCCGTTCGTGCAGGAGGAGCAAATGATGCCGATGCTGCCGATCGTCTCCGTACCCGACTTTGAGACGGCGGTGGTGAAGGCAAAACAGGCAGAGCACAACTACCGTCACAGCTCGATCATCCATTCGCTCAATGTCGATCACATGACCCACATGGCCAAGGAAATGGACACCACCATTTTTGTGAAAAACGGTCCCTGCACGGCGGGTCTTGGGCTCGGCGGCGAGGGTTATCTTTCCTATTCGATCGCCACGACCACCGGCGAGGGCATCACCACCCCGAAAACATTCACGCGCATCCGCCGCTGCGTGCTGGTGGAAAATCTCCGCATCATCTGAGCCGTTCGTCGGTCATCCCCGCACACTTTCACCTTTTTCTGATGATTCCCTGCCGCATCGTAGGCAACGCCGTTGCCAGCCACTGCCACCCTTCCCTGAGCGGGAAGAAGCTGCTGCTTTGTCAGCAGCTCGGTGATCGCGACGGTGCCATCGGCGCGCCCTTCGTGGCGATCGATCTTTTCGGAGCAGGGCTGCACGAGCGTGTGCTCGTAAGCACGGACGGCCTGGGCGCACGCCATCTGGTGCACGATGACACATCGCCCATCCGCATGTTCATTCAGGGCATTATTGATGAGAAGCAGGGCGTCCAGTCATAAGACTTTTAGACATAAGACATAAGATGAAGAAATTTTGCCATCACTATCTTTCCATTCAGGCTCAAGTCTTATGTCTTGTGTCTCCTAATCTTTCCTCTCTCTAACATGCGCATCGGTCAAGTCATCGGAAAAACGGTCATGAGCGTGCAGGATGCCGCTCTGGTCGGTGCGCGCTGGCTGGTGGTCAGCCCTCTTGATTCCGCACAGTTGACCGACGCCTGCTCCCAAACGCTTTCCGTCGGCTCGCAATCATCTCTGATCGTCTATGACAACATCGGTGCCGGCCAGGGCGATCTGATCGGTTTCGTCGAAGGCGCCGAAGCCACCGCACCGTTTCCTTCTCCCATTCCCATCGATGCCCTGTGCATCGCGATTTTCGACAGCATTGATTACCATCCCTGAAAATTTATCCTAACAAAAAATGAAAAAAGTCATCACCGCAGCCGACGCCGAAGCCATGATCCGCAGTGGCAACACCGCGATTCCCGCAGGAGCCATCGTCACACCCGCCGCCCAGGATGTCTTCAAGGGGGTCAGCAAAGCATTCGCATCTTCTGCCGCTCCTGCCGCCTCATCCGCTGAGCCGATTCTTCCCGACTACGAGTATGTCTGGACTCCCGGCAAAGATCCGAAGACAGCACAGGAAATCCACGCGTTTTTCCATTCACCGGCGATCACGCTGCTGAAGGAACGCATGGTCGATATCGGCAAACGCATGTGGGCCCGTGAATACACCGACGGCAACGGCGGCAACCTGACCATCCGCGTCGGCGACAATCTGGTGCTTTGCACGCCGACGCTTGTTTCCAAGGGTTTCATGACCGTAGAGCAGATGTGCCTGGTCGATCTCGAGGGCAAGCAACTCGCCGGAAAATTCAAGCGAACATCCGAGTGCATGACCCACCTGGCGATCATGAAGCGTCAACCGAAGGCAAAGGCCTGTTGTCACGCGCACCCACCGCATGGCACCGCGTTTGCCGTGGCAGGTGTGCAGCCGCCTACCTGTATGATTCCCGAAGCCGAGGTGTTTCTCGGGCAAATCGGCATGGCCGAATACCGCACTCCCGGCACTCCCGCGAATGCCGAAGTGGTCGGCAACGCAGCAGTCGACCACATGGCCGTGCTGATGGTCAACCACGGTGTCATCACCTGGGGCAAGGACATCGAGGACGCCTATTGGAAAATGGAAAACGTCGAATCGTATTGCAAGACCGTCTGGGTTGCCAGCCAGCTCAACGGCGGCAATCTTCTCACCATCACCGGCGGTCAGGCCAAGGAACTCATCGCCTTGCGGAAGTCGCTCGGCATGGACGACAAGCGTTCGACCTGGAAGGAATGCCAGCTTTGCGATAATGCCGAATTCAACCCCGGCACGGTGTGTTCTGTCGGTGGTCCGTCGGCCAGTGCAACGAGTCCTACCAGTGCCGAAGCCGAAGCCCTGGTCAAGGCGATCACCGATCAGATCATGGCCGGGATGAAATGATCGCAGCGAAGAATCGCGGATAACATGGTCATTCTCTTCCTTCTTCCTTTACGCGGATGAAGGAACGCAGCAGCAGCAGAAGCAGCGGCGACATCAAAACCAGCAGGCCGATCAGCATCCACATCTTCCCGGGGTCGCGCGGTCCGGTGGCGGGGCAAAAGGCGGTAAGCAAGCCCGCGAACGCGGCGCTGTTGATCAGTTTGCCCATCAACAGCGGCACCGCCGACAGCGAGGCATACGAGGCCTCCTGTCCCGCCGGAGCGATGGCCACGGCATACTCGTACACCCGCGGCGAATAAAACGCCTCGCCGATGGAAAATGCGATCTGCCAGAACAGGATCATGATCAGGTAGGGATGCACCACGCCTTTGATTTCCAGATAACCGCGACCGAACCATTCACCAAGGCCGCCATGGGCCATGCCGACGAACATCTCCGCAGGCATCACCATGAAGACGAAAGAGAGCGCGGTGATGAAGCCACCAAAAACAACCATCGAGTAGGCGGAGAACTTGCGCGTCAGCACTCCGACCGCCGGAGCAAGGATCATGATCAGGATGCTGTTCACCGCGTTGAGCCGTCCCACCCGGCCCGCGCCTTCGACACCGATTTCCCGTTCGGCAAAGGTCGGCAGCACGGCGTCCATGATGTTGAAAACGATCTTCAACAGTCCGATCAACAACAGGAAAAACAACAAGCGTTGAAAAGCCTTGTGGCGGAAAAGCGCACCAAAAAGCCGGAAGGTATCGCTGGCGGCGTTCTTCACCGTGCCCAGCCAGTTGCTGCCTGCTTCAGTGACACCCCCTTGTTTGTCGCGCAGCATCAGCACAAAGGGCAGTGCTAACAATTCCACGCCGAGGCTGACCAGGAACAAGGTCCGTTGCGCGCTCATTGCCTCGCCCGCCAGCAAAAACGAACCGCCGCCGCTGGTGGAGATCGACGATTGCACGCCGTCGCGCACGAAGTAGGCGAACATGAAGCCCAGGTTCAGGATCGCGTAGAACACCGAGAACGCCACCGAGCGTTGAGCGGTCGATGTGTAACGTCGTGTCGCCGCCACCAGCACCGGCGTGCACAGGGCTTCACCGATGGCCAGTGGAATCAATCCGCACCCCAACACCACCCAGGTGTTGCTGCTGACGATCATCACCACGCGCGTCACCAGGCACAGCGTCAGGCCGATCAACAGGGTGCGCCGCAGGCCCAGGGCATCGGTGAGCGAGCCGCTCAACAGCGTGCTAATCGACATGAACATGCCCCAGATTCCGAACAACCATTGCGCCTGGGAATCCTTGACACCGCAGTCCTTCATCAGGTAACTGACCAGTACCACGGTGATCAGTTTGTAAGCGGTGACGCTGAACAATTTCAGCGAAAAGGTGAACCATAGTTCCCGCGGTGAGCCTGCCAGTTTCAGCGCGGCGTAGAGGCCGACACCGGCCACGGCGAGCGCGACGATGATCGAGGGTGCCTGTCCCAGTTTCGCAAAGTATGCCAGCCAGCCCACGCCAATGCCGATGATTCCAAAGATTAACACCTTCAGTCCGAGCATCCACAGCGGTGGCTTACCCAAGGGTGCTGGCTGATTTTCCCCGCCGATTGCTTCATTCATCTGCAGCAGCCTGCCGGAACTCCTCGGCCTGCGCAAGTCTTGAGAGAAGGGGCGGGGAGATTTGTCCGCGCTCAGCCAATCTTCTCCGCACCAAAATACGGCACCAGGGCGGCGGGGATTTTGATGCTGCCATCGGCTTGCTGGCATTGTTCAAGCAGGGCAACATAAAGCCGCGGCAACGCAGTGCCGGAACCGTTGAGGGTGTGGGGAAAGCGGTTTTTGCCCTCGGCATCCTTGAAGCGCAGTTTCATCCGGCGGGCCTGGTAGTCGGTGAAACAGGAGCAACTGGAAACCTCCAGATACTTGCCATGACCCGGCGCCCAGACTTCGATGTCATACGTTTTTGCGGAACTGAATCCGATGTCGCCGCTGCAGAGTTCGATGGTGCGATAATGCAGACCGAGTTTTTGCAGGGCCGACTCGGCATGCGCGGTGAGTTTTTCCAAACAGGCGAACCCCTCGTCGGGATGAACGATTTGCACCAACTCCACCTTGTCGAACTGGTGCATGCGGATGATGCCCTTGTTGTCGCGTCCCGCCGATCCTGCTTCGCGCCGGAAACAGGGCGTATAGGCCACCATCCGGATCGGCAACTGGCTTTCGTTGAGCAGGGTGTCGCGGTAGAGATTGGTCACCGGAACCTCGGCGGTGGGGGCGAGGAAGAGATTGTTCCTGCCATCCTCGCCGGCATCGGTGCCGTACATGTCGTCCTCGAACTTCGGCAACTGGCCGGTGCCCTCCATGCACTCGCGTTTGACGAGATGCGGCACGTTGACTTCTTCGTAGCCGTTCGACGTTTGATTGTCTAACAGAAAATTGATCAACGCCCGTTCGAGCCGGGCTCCGTTGCCGCGATACACCGCGAATCCCGATCCGGCGATGCGTGTGGCGTCGTCCCAATCGACCAGTTTGTGCAGCAGGGCCAGTTCGACATGATCCTTGGGCCCGGCGATGTCGGGTTTTGGGCCCCACTCGCGCACCACCGGGTTGGCCGTTTCATCCGCGCCGACCGGGCAGTTTTCATGGGTCATGTTGGGCAGGTGCAACAGCAGGTCGTTCTGTCTCAGCGTCGTGGTCTCGACCTCTGTGTCGAGCGCCTCGATTTTCGCATTGATCGTGCGGGCCTCGGATTCCGCAGCCGTGGTATCCTCGCCCTTGCCCTTTGCCATGCCGATTTGCTTGGCAATCTGCTTTCGCTGCGACTGCAATACCTGCTTTTCGGTCTCCGCGGCACGGCGTTTTTCATCGCAGGCCAGCACGTCATCGATCAGCTTCCAATGATTGCCGCCGCGGCGTTTGATGTTTTCCTGAACCAGTAGGTGATTGTCGCGGATGATGCGGATGTCGAGCATGGGAAAATTCAGTGCTTGGGAAGGTGACGATATTCGGGTGGCACGGGGAGGGGCATGCCGTCGTCGGGCGGCAGGTCGGCAGGTGGCGGCGGCAGTTGGTTGGCGGCCCGGGCCTTGTCATAGCTGGGGAGCGGCATGGGATCGATCGATGAGGGATCGACGTTCGGCAGCAGCGGGTTTTCCTGGTTGTATCCAGGCGGCAATTCCTTGTCCAAAAACACCGGCGAGGCATCGGGTTTGTTGAGCTTGCGGGCAAGGATGCGCGGCCAGGCCTGCGAGTCGATCAACTCGCCTTTGTAGGAAAGCTCGACCACTTGGCCGTAGTAGCGTTTTTCACCGAAGAGATGCTGTTGTTGCTGGTCCTGTGCGGGCAGCACATAAGTGACTTGCAGAAGTTCCTCACCGCTGTGCCAGTCAACCGGTTCCGTCACCCATTTGTAATCGACCTTGCACGTTGAGGTGTCGGCGGGTGCGATTTCCTTGCGGGCACCGATTTCGTCAAAAAAGTTCACCAGGACTTCCAGATCGCGGCCCTCGATTTCCTCGCCGGCGATGGATTGCACGGGAATTGTCACCACCACCCGCTCGCCATCGGCTTCCCGGGTGTCCTTGAAAACCCGGGCGCGACCGAGCACGATGCGGTTGACCTTGTCCTGCGGTTGTTCGAAGCCGTCCTTGAGTTTCTCCGAAGCTTTCAAATACAGCGATCCGGCCCCGGTTGTGCCGAGTTCGAAAACCTTGTGATAATATTGCGTCGCGCGGTCATAGATGCCCATCGCTTCGTGGACCAGGCCGAGTTCGTATAACGCGTTTGGTTCGTTCGGTGAGCTTTGCAAGGCCTGTTCCAGTTTGGTCACGGCGCTCATCATGTCCTCGCTGATGCGGGCGTTGCGGGCCTCCTTCACGAGTTTCTCCGTCACCGGATCGGCGATCGCCGGGGTCTCCAGGTTGCGCGGCGGCGGCAGCGGCACGCTCACCACGGCGGGCAGATCCGGAAGTGGATCGCGATCCACTTCGATCCGGGGGGCGGCGATGGGTTCCGGTTTGGGCGCGGCGACGATTTGGGTCACCACCTTTTCGACCACTTTCACCTCGCGGGTGGCTTCCATGCGCATCGCGAGAGCCAGGCCCGCCACGACCAACTGCACAAAGGCCACGATTCCCATGATCCAGCATGAGATGCGGAAAGTCAGCGTGTGAGGTTGGGTCCGTGCCATGCGGGTAGCAGCAACAACATGCTTGATTCACGAGTCAAGTCAAGCATGGATCGGCAGGGGGAAGGGGTTCAGGAAAACCTCCGACCGCAGCTGCCGAAAATGTAGTGGTAAAAAACCGTTAGAGCGAGAAAACCTCGCCGTCCTTGAAGAAGCGCTTCAGTTCCGCGCTCGCCGCTTCGATGGAGTCGGAGGCATGGCAGACGTTGACCATTTTGTCCTCGCCGAAATCCCCGCGGATCGTTCCCGGGGCCGCTGCTTTGGAGTCGGTGGGCCCGAGCAGGTCGCGCACGCGGCTGATCACGCTGTCGCCCTCCAGCGCCAGGGCAATGACGGGAGTGCTGCTCATGAAGGCCACAATGTCGGGAAAAAACGGCTTGTCGGCGATGTGGGAATAGTGATCCGCGAGAATCGCGTGGTCGAGCTGCATCATTTTGATGCCGCGGATGCGAAATCCTTCCTCCTGGAAACGGCTGAGCACCTTGCCAACGATGTTTTTGCGGATGGCATCAGGCTTGAAAAGGATCAACGTGGTTTCCGATAGTAGTGAATTTTCTGTAGTCATCAACAGCGGGTTAGTCCGAAGCACCCCGATGTGCAAGCCTTTTTCGGTGAAATCTTGTGCAACATTCCGACTATTCGATTGCCATGTTCGACGGGTTCGCGCTAGGCTCGGGCAGGATGAATTTGCTGTTGGAAAAATTGGATCAGGCCGTGGCCGGGGGTGTGTTGCTGGAGTCGGCGAACAACAACATCCGCCTGCTGCTGGCGGGGGTGAGCGGGGATTTTGCGGAACGGGTCGTAACCGAATTGGCGAAAGCCGGAGAATGGAACGAGCTCAACGACCGGTTTTTCAAAACCCTTGCCTTCGGGACAGGCGGATTGCGGGGCCGGACCATCGGACGGGTGGTGACCTCGTTGGAACAAGGGGTCGGAGGCGTGAACGGTCGACCCGAAGTCCCCTGCGTGGGCACCGCAACGATCAATTTTTTCAACATCAGCCGCGCGGTGCGGGGGTTGATTTCCTATGCTCAGAAACACGTCGGTCCCGGGCGGAGGACGCGCATGGTGTTTGCCCATGACACCCGGCATTTTTCGCGCGATTTCGCGGAGTTCTGCGCCAAAGTCGCGGTCGAGCTGGGCTGCGATGCCTGGTTGTTCGAGGGCGCACGCAGCACGCCGCAGCTTTCTTTTGCGATCCGCGAACTGCGCGCCGATGCCGGGGTCGTGCTGACCGCCAGCCACAATCCTTCGCACGACAATGGTTTCAAGGCCTACTTCGATGACGGCGGGCAGATTGTCGATCCGCATGCCACGGGAATCATTGCCGAGGTCAATGCGCTGGTCACCGAGACCTTTGATGCGGTTCCCGAGTCCGAGCGCGGAACGCTCACCATCATGGGTGCTGAAATGGACCGACGTTACATGGACCGGCTGCGTTCGCTGTTGATGCGACCGGAGTTGTTGGAAGGTGCGGCAACCAAGGTGGTATTCACCAACCTCCACGGCACCGGAGGGAAAATCTGCGTGCCGATGCTGCGCGAACTGGGATTCGATGTCAGCACGGTGGCCGAGCAGGATGTCCAGGATGGTCGCTTTCCGACAGTGGATTCGCCCAATCCGGAAAACGCCCCGGCATTGCAAATGGCCATCGAGCTGGCGGAACAGCAGGGCGCGGAAATTGTCATCGGCACAGACCCCGACAGCGACCGCATGGGCATCGCCGCGCGCGACTCTTCCGGAAAAATGGTGCTGCTGACCGGCAACCAGATTGGTTCGCTGATGGCGTGGTATCGGGTGAAAACCGCGTTCGAACTCGGATGGATCAACGACGCCACCCGCAGTCGCGCGGTGCTGGTCAAAACCTTCGTCACCACCGAATTGCAGCGCGCCATCGCCGACCATTTCGGCGTACGCCTTGTCGACACTCTAACGGGATTCAAGTACATCGCCGAAAAACTCCGCAAGTATGAAAACACCATCCCGGCGGCAAAGGTCGCCGAGTTTTCCGCAGAGGGCTATCGATCGCTCACGGAGGAACAATCGCGCAGCCTGCGTCTCGATTTCTCCCGCTTCTTCATTTTCGGTGGCGAGGAAAGTTATGGTTACCTCGGTTGCGACTTCGTGCGCGACAAGGATGCCAACGGCGCGGCGGTGATGTTCGCGGAGGTGGCGGCCTATGCAAAAAGCCTCGGACTGACGATTCCGGAACTACTCGACCAGGTCTATCAACAATTCGGCTACTTCCTCGAGATCGGCAAGTCGCTAGTCATGGAAGGGGCCGACGGTGCGGCGAAAATCGCGGCCCTGGCGGCTTCGTATGCCGCGCAACCACCCGAGATTGTCGATGGCTCCGCCGTGATCCGGATCAGGGACTTTGCCGCGCAGGAACTCTTCGACGAGGAAGGCGATGCGCTGCCGAAGGAAAAGATGCTCTTTGTGGATCTCGCGGATGGACGCCGTTTTGCGGTGCGGCCGAGCGGCACGGAGCCGAAAATCAAATTCTACCTGTTTGGCAAAGGGGAAAACACCCTCCCGCTGGACGAAGCAAAGTCCGCCGTCAAGGCTGGCCTTGATTCGCTGTGGCAATGGATCGCGGCCGATGCGGTGGCGCGCTGATTGAATGTTGGTTCATTTCAGTCGAAGAGTTCGCCGTGTTTGCGTTTGCCATCGAGCACGCAACTCACACACAGGTCGCCGCAGACGTTGATCATCGTGCGGAAGCGGTCGAGAAACCAATCGATCGGGATCAGCAGCAGGCTGTATTCCAGTGGCAGTCCGACAGCGGTCAATACCAGCGTCATGGTGATCAGCCCGGCGGAGGGAATGCCCGCCGCACCCACCGAGGCCGCCACGGCGCAGAGCACGATGGTCAATTGCTCGGCGATATCGAGATGTCTGCCTAACAACTGCGCGATGAACAACGCGGCCATGGCTTCATACAGCGCGGTGCCGTCGTTGTTGAAATTGGCACCCACCAGCGCACCGAGATTGGCCGAGGACTTGCTCACCTTGACGTTGGTGATCAGGCATTCGTAGGTCACCGGCATCGTCGCGGTCGAACTGGCGGTCGAAAATGCCATCACCAATGCCTCGCGACAGCCGCGGATCAACTGCCGCGGCGTCACCCACGATTGCAGGGCGACGCGGGTCATGTAATAAATGAACTGCAAACTCAGCGCCAGCAGCACCGCTACGACCAGCCACAGCAGGCTGACGAAGGAGGAAAAACCATTGATTCCTACCTCCTTGGCCACCACACCGAAAACGATCAGCGGCACGAGTTGCACAATCCAATGCAGCATGGTGATGAAGGCATCCATGAACACCTTCACCGTGGTCCGGGTGACCTCGATGTCCGGCGAGACCTTGCGCAAGGCCAAGCCCAACAGCAATGCCAGAATGATCACACCGATCACCTGATCACTGCTGGTGAAGGGACCGAGCACCGTGCGCGGTAGTTTTTCCAACAATTGGAAAATCTTGTCGACCGGCTTCGACTTCTCCGCGCTGGCCATTGCAGTGGAGATCTGGGCGGCGTTTATTTCCGCCTGTTCGGTCACCTGGGCGCGCTCCTTTTCACTGAGCCCCCTGCGTTCACCCGGTGCGATCAGATTGGCCACGCTCATACCGATGATGATCGCAACCACCGTATTGGTGATCAGCAAACGGATCAGTCGGGCCGACTTGCCTTTTTCAATGTGGGCACCGGTGAGGGCGTGAACGATGGCAAAAAATGCCACTGGCGCTGCGAGCATCTGCACGAGCCCCATCATCGCGCCGCAGGGTTTTTCAAAAACGACCGCCTCTTTTCCCATCAGAACCCCGACAATCGCGCCGAGGGTCATGCCGGTGAGCGTGCGCACATAAAGCGGCAGTTGCTGCCATTTGACCAAAAGAGAAGAGAGGAAATTCATCACGCCCAGAACTTAGCCATCCTGCCTGCGATGGCAATGCGAAACAATCACCCGTCTGTGGCTTTGACTTCATCAGGTGGACACTCTTCCATGTCCCGTGATGCCACGGAAATCGCCGAGGCCACAAATGGTTTCGACTTTTCGGTTGTAGCTGCGGAAGCCAGTGCGATCAGTGGATATCTTTGCTGATTTTTGAAGTTCCCCCCTATCGCGCCAGCCGCAGACCGGTGAGTCAATCTTCCATGCAAATCAGCCGTGATTTCCGTTAGAAGAAGATCGGGATGATCAGAATCGCGACGATGTTGACCACCTTGATCATCGGGTTCACGGCTGGTCCGGCGGTGTCCTTGTAGGGGTCGCCCACGGTGTCGCCTGTGACCGCCGCCTGGTGTGCCGGTGATCCCTTGCCGCCGTGGTTGCCTTCTTCGATGAACTTCTTGGCATTGTCCCATGCTCCGCCCGCCGAGGTCATGGCGATGCCGACGAACAGTCCGGTGACGATGGTACCGACCAGGACCCCGCCGAGAGCCTCCTTGCCGAGAAAGGGAATGGCGGCCACGCCGACCACGAAAATGATCGGCAACAGGGCGGGCACGATCATTTTTTTCAATGCGGCTTTGGTAACAATGTCCACGCATTGTCCGTAGTCCGGAGTGGTTTCCCCGGTCAGGATTCCCGGCAGGGCTTTCACCTGACGTCGAACCTCATTGACAACCGCGCCCGCGGCACTGCCGACGGCATCCATGGCGTAGGCAGTGAAAACGTAGGGCAGCAAACCACCGATGAACAGACCGATGATGATTTTCGGATTCGTCAGGTCGAAGTGCAATGCGGCGTCGTGCAGATGGAACTTCAGTTCCTCCACATAAGAGCCAAACAGCACCATCGCCGCAAGTCCGGCGGAGGCGATGGCATATCCCTTGGTCACCGCTTTCATGGTGTTGCCGACGGCGTCCAGTTCGTCGGTGATCTTGCGCACGCCTTCGGGCAGCCCGCTCATCACCGCGATCCCGCCTGCGTTGTCGGTGATCGGACCGAACGCATCCAGCGAAATGATGATGCCGGACAGACTGAGCATGCTGACCACCGCAATCGCGATGCCGTAAAGGCCGGCCAGTTCATAACAACCGAAGATCGAAGCCGCGATCAGCAGCACCGGCAGGGTGGTCGAGTGGTGCCCGACGCTGATGCCCGCGATGATGTTGGTCGCATGACCGGTCTCCGAGGCATCGGCGATGCGGCGGACCGGCTTGTGGGCGGTGGAGGTATAGTAGTTGGTGATCCACACCGTGGCGAATGTCAGCACGATGCCGATCAGCACGCAAAAGAACAGCGACTGTGCGGAAACCATTTTCCCGGAAAACTCCAGGGCCTGCGGGAACAGGGACCGGGTGGCGGGAAAAATCAACAGCGCGGAGATCAGACCGCTCACGGCCACACCGCCGATCAGGGCGTTGGTGGCATTGCTTTTGGACATGTTGACGAAGTAGATGCCCAAAACCGAACCGATGATCGAAAGCCCGCAGATCAGAAACGGAAAGACCAGTGCGGCCGAGGAGTGCCCCGCCGATGTCAGATAGCCGATCAGGATCGCGCCGATCAGGCTGACCGCGTAGGTTTCAAAAACGTCCGCCGCCATGCCCGCGCAGTCGCCCACGTTGTCGCCGACGTTATCGGCAATCGTCGCTGGGTTGCGCGGGTCGTCCTCGTGAAGGTTTTGTTCGATTTTTCCGACCAGATCGGCGCCGACGTCAGCTGCTTTGGTATAGATGCCGCCGCCGAGACGGGCGAAAACGCTGATCAGCGAACTGCCGAGGGCGAGGCCGATCAGGGAGTCGATCGCCGCCCGATCATCGTGGGTCATGCTTTTGACAATCAGATAAAACAGCCCCACCGAGATCAGCCCCAGACCGACGACCAGCAGACCGGTCACGGCGCCGCCGTTGAAGGCAACGCGCATCGCGGGTCGAGGGCCCACCGACGCCGCCTGGGCGGTGCGCACGTTGGCGCGCACGGCGACGTTCATGCCGATGTATCCGGCGACCAGCGAGCAAACGGCCCCCAATACGAATCCCGAAGCCGTGGTCCAGTTGCGCAGCAGACCGACGGCGATGAAGATCACCACGGCAATCCATGAAATCGCCACCACCTGGCGGTGCAAGTAGGCGGATGCACCCGCCTGGATCGCGGCAGCGATGCTTTTCATCTGCTCATTGCCGGCACTGGCGGCGATGACGGAACGGATCAGCCAAAGGGCGATCACCAGGCTGACGAAGCCGAGAACGATGGATAACGTGATGCCGTGCTGGGTGAACAATGTGTCGAACATGTTGTTTTTTGATAGGTTTGTGGGTCGGCTTAGAATCTACAGCTTTGCTTGTCTGGCAAGAAAATTTTCGGAATTTTTTCCCCTGACTGCGTTGCAGCGAGGTGCGGAATTCTTTTGGCGGCGAAAAGGAATTCGGGGTTGTATTGTTGACTGACATCGGGTTTCACTCGTGCCGCATGTCATCCGGATTTTCATTTGAATCGCTGAACAAGGCGCAACGGGATGCCGTGGGAGCGATCGACGGCCCGGTCATGATCCTGGCCGGTGCCGGAACGGGAAAAACCCGCACAGTCACGTGCCGCATTGCCAACATGCTCGAGCGCAAGGTGGCGGCCCACAACATTCTCGCGGTGACGTTCACCAACAAGGCCGCGGCGGAAATGCGCGAACGCATCGGCGGCATGGTCACGCGCAAAGCGGCGGAGGACATGACGGTCTGCACGTTTCACTCGCTGTGCGTGCGATTGCTGCGTGGCGGAATCGAGAGGCTGGGATACAAGAAAAACTTTTCGATCTACACCGGCAGCGACCAGGTCGGACTGATGAAACAACTTCTGGTTCGCAAGGGCGGGGCAAATTCCACACTCAAACCCGAGCACATTCTCGGGGCGATATCGAAACTGAAAAATGCCGGGCAGGATCCCGGTACGCATCACGATGAATTCATCGGCATTCTCGCTACCGCTTATCAGAACGAACTGCGAGCGCAGAATGCGGTTGATTTCGACGACCTGCTGGTTCTCGGTGAAAAGCTGCTCACCGAGCACGAGGAGGTGCGCGATGTCTTTCGCGAGCAATACCAGCGTGTGACCGTTGATGAATTTCAGGATACCAACGCCTTGCAAATGCGTTTGTTGCAACAACTCGTGGGTCCCCCGTATCACGTATGCGTGGTTGGCGACGACGACCAATCCATCTACGGCTGGCGCGGTGCCGAAGTGGCGAACATCCTGCAGTTTGAGAAATTCTTCCCCAACCCGAAGGTGATCCTGTTGGAGGAAAATTACCGCAGCACCCTTGCCGTGCTGCACACCGCGAACAGTCTGATCAAGCACAATTTGGGGCGGCGCGCCAAGGTTCTTACCACGACGAGAGTCGGCGGCGCGCAGGTGCGGGTCGTTTCCATGCCGGGCGATGCCGAGGAGGCGGAATTCATCGCCGAGGAAATCATCGAGGAAAAAAACCTGGCGAAAAAAGCCTGGGAGGACTTTGCCGTGCTTTTCCGCACCAACGGTCAATGCCGGAAACTCGAAGAAGCCTTGCGCGAACGGAAGATTCCGTATCGCATGGTCGGCGCGCAGAGTTTTTTCGACCGACGTGAAATCCGCGATGTCATCGCCTACGCGCAGCTTCTGGCGGCACCGGAATCGGATGTCGCACTGCTGCGTGTCCTCAACGCACCGAACCGCGGGATTGGTCAAACGACAGCGGTGCTGGCGACCGACTTCAGTCGCGAGGCAAACAAGAGTGTGTGGGAGGCGTTGTGCGATCCTGCATTCACTCATACTCTCGGCGCAAAAACGCGCGCCTGCATCGAGAGTTTTGTCGCACTGATTGCCGGAGCCAAGAACCGGATCGACATGAACCGGGAAAACGCCGGCAAGGTGTTGCGCGGGATGATCGCGGAGATCGACTACATTCCCTGGCTGATGCGGGGATGCAAGACCGAAAAGGAACGCGACGCGCGCACCGAGGGAATTCACAGCATCATCCAACAGCTCGACGACTACGCGGCGCGGGGCAAAAAGCTCCAGGATTTTCTCGACGCCGTTTCGCTGAGTTCCGATCGCGAGGATGATCTGGAAAGCAAGCAAGGGGTCACATTGATCACTCTGCACGCATCCAAAGGGCTCGAATTTCCCCACGTTTATCTGGTCGGCCTGGAGGAGGGGACTTTGCCGCACAAACGCAGCATTCAGGAAGGCACGCGCGACGAGGAACGGCGTCTGCTCTATGTCGGCATCACCCGTGCCCGCGAGAGGTTGACCCTGACCTACTGTGCGACCCGTGTGAAGTATGGCGAAGAGGTGTCCTGCCAGCCCAGCAGTTTCCTCAACGAACTCGATGGCGAGCATCTGTTGATGAGTTCCTACGAAGAAATCATGGGTCGCGAGGCCAGCGATGACGAACTGGAGAATTTTTTCAGCAGCACGAAAAACATGTTTGACGAATAGTTTCCGCGCGCGGAGGGAATCATATTAGGCCTCGTCATCGGCAGGATTTTATGGATAATCCCTTCCGTAGATGAACAAGCACAACAAGGAGGAATGCAAATGCCAGATTTGCGCCTCGGCAAAACGTGAGGACCTTCGCCGTGCGGTCGTCATCCGCCCCGCTTTGCTGGCATTGATCGTGAAGGATTTTCCCAACTGGAACAGCGAGGGCTGGATTTGTTTGGACGATTTGCAGCGCTATCAGCATCAGTATGTGCAGGCATTGCTGCGCGAGGAAAAAGGTGAATTGACGGATCTCGAAAACGAGGTTCTCAGAGGATTGAAGGAACATGAGATTCTCGCGAAAAATCCCGAGATCCACGCGGAGGACACGATTACCTTCGGCGAGCGGCTTGCCGACCAGATCGCATCCTTCGGCGGCAGTTGGAATTTCATCATCACATTCCTTTTGCTGCTGATCCTGTGGATGATTCTCAATACCTACGTCCTTATCGCCCGGCCCTTTGATCCCTATCCGTTCATCCTGTTGAATCTGGTGCTCTCCGCGCTGGCATCGCTACAGGCACCATTGATCATGATGAGTCAGAACCGTCAGGAGTCGCGTGACCGTCAGCGGGCGATGCATGATTATCAGGTCAATCTCAAGGCCGAGCTGGAAATCCGCCAGTTGCATCAAAAGGTGGACCATTTGCTCTCCCATCAGTGGGAGCGCTTGGTGGAAATCCAGGAGGTGCAAATGGAACTGATCAACGAGATCCGCGGCCGGGGCAAGGATTAGATCGGCTTCTTGTTGACGAGTGTCATCCGGCAGTCGCCAATGAAGGCATCGACGCGCAGTTCCAGGGGAATGCGGTCCGGATCATCGCTGAGCCAGAGTGTGGCGGTCTTCATTTTTTTGTAAGGCTTCAGGCTCAGGTCCGACATGATCTTGGTGAGGCTGATGCTGATTTTGATGGCATCGCGACCGTTGATTTTTTCTCTTCCCAAGACGGAAATTTTCGCAAGATAAGGAGTATTGAACGGCTGGATGACCTGGACAATTTCTTCACCGTTGTCGAGCTTCTTGCTGCGGATCAGCAGCATGTAGGAGAAGGCATCAAATACAGGCGAATAGGAAAACGATTTCGTGCTCACCTTGTCCTTGCCCGTGGCATGTGGTCGGGAGATTTCCCTGACACTGACCAAACCGGGCGCGAAGTTGACCGTGGTCACCTTGGTTTCCTCCTTGTCCGTTTCGTTGCAATGGGACAGGATCGGACAAAGGTTGGCGTTGTTGACCTTGCCAAGCATGTCAAAGGTATAAGGGAACAACTTCGCCGCCGCGCCCTGGCTTCCGCCCGAACAGGTGTTTTTCATCACCGTGGAAGTCGAACCCTTCGAACCGAATTCGAAATTGACGCGGCCAGCCTCGACTTGTCCGTTCCAGGAGAGTGCATATTCAATGCTGACCGGCTTGACCGGCGGATGCGGGCCCGGGGCGGGGGAGGTGAGCTGCGATGCCCACGAGGGAGCGGCGTGCGATGAGCCAATCAAGAAAAGCGCGGCGAAGATTCGTATCGTTTTCATACGCGGTTCTGCGACGATGTCGAGTTGCGGTTTATTCAGATTTTTTCGGATGATCGGGCGCGTCGCCGACATCGGGCTCCTCGCCTTCCTCGGTATCAGTCATGAGGGGCTCGACGAACTCGTCGGCAGGCTGACCGGGCATTTCCACCGCAACTTTTGCCGCAGGCGCGGTCGAGTTGACAATCCGCTCCAGCCGCTCTTTTTCCTCCATCGCTTCGGCTTTCTTTTTGATGCGGGCATCATACCACGCAATCCAGATGGAGATTTCATAGAGAACAATCATCGGTACCGCCAGCAGACAGAGCGTGAAGCCATCGGGTGTGGGAGTGATGACCGCGGCGATGATCACAATGGCCACGATGGCGTATCCCCGGGTGCGACTCATGATTTCATAATTCAGCAAACCGATTTTCACCAGCACCCATACCACGACAGGAAGTTCAAAGCATACTCCGAAGATGAGGGTGAACTGGGTGGCGAAGGACAGGTAATAACCGATCCGCCATTCATTGGCGATGCCCATTGATTCGCCGTAGGAATAAAAGAATTCCAGCACGCTGGGCAGCACCCAGAGATAGGAAAACAGCACCCCGCAGAGAAAAAGCCCGAAGCCGACCGCCAGCGCGGGATAGATCGCCTTCTTCTCATGCTGGTGAAGCCCGGGCATGATGAATTGGAGAATGAACAACAGCAGCAGGGGAAATGCGACAACGATGCCGGCGAAAAAGGCGAGTTTCATCGAGAGCATGAAGGCTTCCGACGGATTGAGCGAAGACATGAACTTGAATCGGTCACGGGTCCCCGCGATGGCATCGGGTTTCAGTTCGATCAACTGATTCAGCATCGATTTCTGCTCCGCGGAAAGTCCCGCTTGCGCTTGGATGAAAGTGCCTTGTTTTTCCGCCGGCAGGGTGATTGCGGCGCGGTAACAGGAAGCGACGGCAACCAGTTCGCGCTCCTGCGCCGACAACTGATCAAGATACGCGGGCTGGAGGTTTTGCGGCAAATGAGCCAACGCCTCCGTGCCTTCCTTGGCCTTTTCCCAGGTGTCGGCATTGATCGGCCCTTCCTTGGGCAGTTTGTTCGTCGAATGAATCTCCCAAACCTTGCCGATCGGCTCGCGCAGGATTTCCATCAGCTCGTCACGATAGGAAAAACAACCGAGAGTGGTGATCAACAGCGTGATCACGATGCGGGTGACCATGACACGCAGATCTTCAAGGTGCTCCAGAATCGGTTTTTCGGCATCGGGATTCGCCTTGTCGCGCAATTGGAAAACTTTCTTGAGGAGGAACATCTGCCCGGAGAATATCTCCCGGCCCATGACTTTGCAAGTTTGCTGATGAAGCTTTTCCGGTCGCAGTCCGCTGTTTCCACGCACGTCCGCGTATCACATTCCCGCCAACCGGGAACTCGTCTTACCAGTTCGCCAGGCAAGAGGGGCGAAGCAGATCAGCCTACGATCCGCAACCGGCATCTCCCGTCCCGGCAGCCAATACCAACAAAGGTCCAGACTCAGTCCGGTAAAAACTCCCGAGTGCCCTGACCTCAAGCACCTTGCCCAAAAACCAGCTGCGAAATGGATCGGAAATCACAATTGATTTGCTCAGATGCTAATGGACCCATGCATCAAAGTAAAAATCTAACAGGAATTTACAACACAAGATCCAAGGAATGGTGCCTTTTTCACTATGATGGGGCGGAGCCTCAGAGCGAGCTGACGACGAGACGGGCAAACAGGGTGCTGCCGGTGGCGGGCAGGGAGACGGTGACGATTTCGTTGCCGCTGCTGTCGGTGACCGTTGTCATGGCGGCCGTGGCTGTGGTCCAACTGTCGGCGCTGAGATTGGTCGAATACTGCACGGACGAGGCGAAACCTGCGGCACCAGCGGCCTTGCTGCGGGTGAAGCGGAAGGTCACGGTCGTGGCAGTTTTTTCAAGGGTGGGCAGCGAGGATTGGGTGGAACTGGCGGGCGAGGTACCGAGCACATACTCAATGGAATTCGCGAGTCCGTCGCCATCAGGATCTGCACTGGAGGCAATGACGGCGGAGTCGGTGCTGGCGGGGTAGTAGCCATCGATCCAAGTGGCATAGGCGGCCGTGCGCGTGACCGGAGTGGCGGCGAATTCCGAGTTGTGATCGAGCACGGCCCAGACGAGGTGATTGGCCGCATCATGGCCCCAGCTTCCGGTGGGGAGCCCTTCGGTGTAGGGTCCGTTGACGAAGAGGGCATCGACCGCGGCGGTTGAAAGGCTGGCCATGCCGGCGTTTCCGAGGATGGCGTTGACCCAGGCTCCGGAGCTATACCAGCCGAGCATCGGCTTGCTGGTGCCCAGCGCAGCGAGCACGGCGGGGGAATAGCTGAGCTGCAGGAGGAACTGGTTGCTGCCACTGCCGCTGACGTCGAGCACATCACTGAGCAGGTGGGAAAGTTCCGAGCTGCTGCGTTCCCGATATGAGAGGCTGCACGTGTAGGCGGTGGTGGCGGCGGCGAAGCGAAGTGAGGCATCGCTCCCCAGTCCATGAGCGCTGCGCATGCTCATGTGGCCGCGCTCGCCGGAGGTCATGGCGCATCTCATCGCGCTGCTGCCGGTGACGAGCTTGTAGAGGTTGGTTGAGGTGCCATCGAAGGCCTTGAAGTAAAGCGTGCCGTTCAGGTTGACCATGTAGGTGATGCCGACAGGGAAGCCGTTTCCGCTGCCGGGATTCATGTCGAGAGCCATGTAGGTGCCGGCTGCGGTGCCGTCGGTGACCCAGAGTTCGTTGCCGTTGACGCCGTCATTCGCGGCGAAGAAGACGTAGTCGCCGACCCTGGTGAAGGCCGCTGCATTCGAGATGCCGCTGTTGGTGCCGGTGTAGATATCCTTAAGAAGGTTGGTGCCGCTGCTGGTGCCATCGGTCACGTAGAGTTCATGGCCGGTGGCGGAGGTTCCGGCCTGGAAAACAATTCCGTTTACGGCCCGGGTGTATTCGCTCGGGTTGCTGTTGCCGTTGAACTCATTGCCGAGGTCCTTGATCATTTTGGTGCCGCTGAGCGTGCCGTCGCTGATCCATGGCTCCTGGCCGTTGCCGGTCTGGTAGGCGGTGAAGTACAGGCTGCTGCCGATCCAGGCGAGATTGGAAGGCGCGCCGGAGGAGGTGGCGTCGTTGATGACCTTGATCTTGGTGGCGCTGGATCCATTGGAACTGAACAAGCCGTAGCTGCCATCGGTGGCCTTGAAATAGAATCCCGTGCCGTTCGACGTGATCTCACTGATGTTGGAGCCTGAGGCGCCCGAGTAAATGTCGGCCACCTGAGTGGTGCCGCCCAGCGTGCCGTCGGTGCGCCAGAGTTCTGCTCCCGAAGTGGGGGTGCTGCCGCTGAAGTAAAGGTAGTCAATGCCGCCGAAGGTCAGTGGGGTGAACTGGCCGGCCGAGGATGAGCTGTCGTTCGTAGCAGGGCGGAAGTCCTTGAACAGGGCGGTGCCGGCGCTGGTTCCATTGCTGGACCACAGTTCGTTGCCGTTGGTGCCGTCGTTTGCGGTGAAGAAAAGCGTGTTTCCGAGGGCGGAGAAATTGTCGGGCGTGGAACTGCTGCTTCCGCTGCGGATGTCCTTCACCAGGCTGGCGGTGGTTCCATCGCTGACGTAGAGTTCCTGGCCGATACCCGAGCCGCTGACGGTTGCGCGGAAGAAAACCTTGCTGCCGACCCAGGTGATGCGGTCGATGACGGTTCCAGCAGTTCCGGAAGAAAGATCCTGGACGAGATCAAGGTCGCTGTCAGTGGCGTTGAGTTTCCGCAGTTCGTAGCCGACGCTGGTATCGTAGCCGCTTAGGTAAAGATCGCCGCCGCAGTTTGCGAGCACACCCGAAATGTTGGTGATGGAGCCGATCCGCTGTGCGGCGTAGACCGGGTTATCGGCCCACGTGATGGAGATGCCAAGCAGTGCCGGAAAAGTGATGATCGCTAGGGCGGTGGGAATGGATTTTTTTTTCATTGTAATTTGTGGTGGTGGGTTTTTGGGATTGTGCTTGTTTGGGAAAACGGTCGGGTGGAACCGGAGGGCTTGGATAATGGGGCGGGGGCAAGCAAGAGGTGGAAGTTCCGGCACGAATGTCAGCCTGGACACGCCGGTCCGGCCACAGTTGTTAGAAATATGATTCAAGCATGCCCTGGGGAATTACTTCACCCGGTTCGCGATGTGAAGACTACCTATTTTCAATATCGGAGCAAGTTCAAAAGAGGACCAAATCAAACTTAAAAATCCCGACAGGGTTACTAGATTTCATGGTTGGTTGGAATTTGCAGTCAGCAAGAATGGCTGGCCATTGTGGATCGGACGTCGTGGGTGAGCCCGCGATCAACCGTAACCATGATTTCGCGGATTTTTTTCTCGTATGGCCGACACGTTTCCATCAGACTGCGAGCAGAATATGAAAAACACAAACTTCCATCGATTGGTTACCGTGTTATGTTGGCTCGGTCTTGTCAGTGTGCTCAACGCCCAGAGCGAAGCGCCTGACAGCAATGCGGAGAATCAAGCCGAGGAACCGGTGAAACACATCCGCGTTCAAGTCGAGTTCATTGATGTCTCCCATGAGCAATTCACCGAATTGATGTTTGGTGAGAAGCCCGCAGTCAACGACGGCGAACTTCGCAAGCAGGTAGCCCAGCTGATCAAGGACGGCAAGGCCAGCGTGGTGGAGACGCTTTTTTGTGCGTCTCAAAGTGGTCAGAAAGCAACTACCGAATCGGTCGAGGAATTTATCTATCCAACCGAATATGAACCCGCGACGATTCCGGATGAGAAGCATGCCAAAGATAAGGAAGGGTCTGGGAATGCCGAAGCTACACGCGTTGATCCAGCCATCGGTCCTACACCCACGGCATTTGAACCGCGCAATGTGGGCTCGACTCTCGAAATCGAACCGACCCTGGGTCATGACGATAAAACCATCCACCTTGGTTTCGCGCCGGAAATCGTTTATCACGTGGGCAACCAGGTGTGGGCCGAGTGGAAGGGGGAACACGGCAACTCCCCGATCCAAATGCCGAAGTTCTATGTATTGCGTGTGAGCACCTCCGTAACCCTCACCGATGGTCACTACATGCTGACTGCCGCGCTATCTCCTAAAGACAAAAATGGCAACCTGGACTCTACCCGCAAACTGATGGTCTTTGTGAAAGCCAATGTCATCACAACCGGACCCTAACGGAAACGCTGCATGAAAAAATGGATCATCGCACTTTTGTTCGGATCATGTGGGTTCGCGGCTGGCATTCAAGACGAACCGCGGCAAATCCGCGTGAGCTTGCAGTTCATCGAGGTTGCGCATACTTCACTCACGGAAATGCTTGCTCAAAAGGATCAGAGCGGCCCGGCCTTGCATGCGAAAGCAATGAGTTTGTCCAAAAAAGGCCAAGCGAAAATTTTGGAGTCTTGCATGCTGGTGTGTAAAGCTGGTCAGAAAGCCACTATTGAATCCATCCAAGAGGTGATTTTTCCAACGGACTATTTGCCGTCGGGCCTTCCCACCAATTTGCCCAATGAAGGAAATCCCACAAACCTAGTAGTTAGGAGAGTCGCCGCATTTGAACCCCGTAACACCGGTGTCACATTCGAAGTGGAGCCGTACATGGCTTCCCATGGCATGATCGACCTTCGATTGTCACCAGAAATTGTCAAGCAACTGCGGCTTGAGACGTGGATGGAACATATCGATCAATGGGGCGATGCAACCTACCGTCTCCCGGTATTCGAGAGCTTCAGGATCCAATCCAAAATCACCGTAGCACCCGGCAAGTTCGAATTCGTTTCCGCGCTCACCCCCAAGATGAACACCCAGGGCCCGGTGGTGACGCGCAAGATTCTGGTCTTCGTCCGTGCTGATCTGCTTCCTGTTGCGTGATTATCCATGGGCACTCCCATTTCTCTCAGCGCAGCAGTCACGCTTGTTAAGACTTGAATATCAGAAACCGTATCCGCAACGTGTCATCGTGGCATCCTACGTCGATTTCTCGTTAGAGCGGGTTTGTGGATTTCCTGTTGATCCGTGCTGATCGCCGCCATCGCCCCTTAACCGCCGCGAATCACAGAGGATCAGCAAGTCGCCGGGCCGCTGGCAAACCCATGGCGTGCTTTGCGCATCAGGGCTGTTTCGGCAACTCCGCGAGCTTCTTCAAGTTGGCAAGGCCTTCATTGAACTGGTCGCCACACATTTTATCGCAGTCCATGAACATGCCGGCAACCTTGCCCATGAATGGCACCTTGCCCTGCATGTTCCAAGTGACTTTGGTGCCTTCGCCTTCCGGAACAAAAGTGAATTTCACATCGTTGGACCCGGCGAAAGGCCGCACGATTTCAAGCTTCATGCCCACAAGTTCATCCGGCTTGCTCTCCACCAGACGCGTGGTTCCCTCGCCAACCTCGTTGTTGCCCGACCAGTGATAGACCGCACCGACCCCCTGCGTCGGGCCTTCGAAGGTGACCTTCATCGCCGGATCGAGTTTCGACCAGGGTGACCAGGCATCCCATTGTTTGAAATCATTCACCACTGCGAAAACCGCGGAGGGAGCCGCGTTGACCGTTGTGCTGCGAGAGACAGACATCTCGCCGGGGCGCGTGGCGGCAATGCCACAGATGAGAGCGATTGCGACGACGATCAACAGAACAAGAACGAGGAGGATTTTTTTGATCGTGGCAATGTCGGAGCGGAAATGGTTTGATTTAAGGGGACGTGTTCTGAGTTGCTTTGTAATGAAAAGCGATATCCGGAACAAGCAGATGTTGCAGAAGTCCGCGCCGGATTTTTTACGATTCCGGCGCGGTTGATTCAGCGGTGCTGACTTATGGAATCACTCCACCAAGAACCCGCGTTGAATAGCTGATCGCCGCGCGGGTCGGGTTGTTGAACTCCAGCGTGACCGTGACAGTCTCGCCGGGAGTGAGGGCATTGTCACCGCCCACGTTTACGAGTGCCAGCGGACTGCCGGCGGGGGTGAGCGTGCTGGTGACAAGTGTCGAACTGGCGAGCGTGGCATTCGTGCTGAGGCTGTCGAGCGCGATGGCCACGCTGCCGCTCACGGGAGTGGTGCCAGTGTTGCGGATGGTGAGCTGCTGCACAAAGCGGTTCGTGCGGCGGTCAAGAACGAAGCCGCCGCGGGTGACGGTGACATTCGTGGCGACGCTGGCCGTGGAGTCGGGAGCCGCATCGATCTGGAAACTGAAGATCGTGCGGGCTTGCGGACCGTTGGCGTATTCGATACCGGCGTTTGACGCGGTGGCATCCATTCCTACGCTGCTGACGCTCAAGGTTTTTCCGTTGGCAGCCACGTCGAGCACGGTGTAGTTGAACGTGTCCGGGCTGTAGAAGTCCACGGGCTGCGGGCTGGCTGCGGCCGTCGCGTCATTCTCGCGGAAGAGGTTCTTCAAGCCGGGGTAGCCAGCAAGGCCGAGCGTTTCCACTCCTGCGGTTTGCTGCGCACTGGCGATGCTGTTGGCGAGCTGCTGGGCCATCGCGAACGTATGGTTCGTGATGAGGTCCGGACCGGTCGCGCCGAGAGGGCCGCAGACGATGGAGAAACACGCGGGCACTTTGACATAGGTCGCTTGATTCTCGGTCTGACCGCTGGGGGAATAGGTCAGCTCGTTGATGCGGTTCTGGTGATCGTCGGTTCCCAGGAAGACGACGTTCGTGATGTGGTTGTCGGCGATCCACTTCAGCAGCGAGTTGCGCTCGGCGCGGTAGCCGCCGATGAACGACTTGCCGGCATCTGCACTCACCGGTGAGTAGGAGCTGCCGATGCCAAAGCCCGGCAGGTTCTGCAGATTCAACGCTCCGCCAATTGGTCCGATCTGATCGATCGGGTCATCGATGGACACGAACTTCCACGGCACGCCATTCGTCTGAGCCGTCAGGAGCTGTGTCTTCAGCCAGGCGAGCTGGGTCTTGCCGAGGAAGGTGCGATCCGGGTTGTTCGCGCGAGGCGCGGTCGTTTCGTCGGCACCGGCGTTTGCGGTCTTGAGGCGGATGTCGCGGTAGGAGCGGCCATCAACATTGATAAAGAGCGCATTCTTGCCCCACTGCTGGGCGCTGTAGAGCTGGCGGGTTCCGTCGGTGCGTGGATCGGTCGGCGCGGTGATGGTGCCGCGGTT